>Ga0180220_1000132_pt1 | contig 119808 bp, 101 predicted proteins | sample eDN5th37CBELigBY_FD_151335 | JGI IMG/M metagenome (GOLD analysis project Ga0180220, IMG submission 151335) | Enriched backyard soil microbial communities from Emeryville, California, USA - eDNA 5th pass 37_C BE-Lig BY (version 2) (version 2) | ecosystem: Environmental > Terrestrial > Soil >...
ACCTGGCCCTCAATGCCAGCGGGCCGGGCCGCCTCTGCAAGGCCATGGGCATCGACCGCAGCCATTACGGCCACGACTTGTGCAGCGATGATTTCTTCGTTGCCGAACCCATGGAGTCAGAGCGCCCGAGCATCGTCGCCCGCCCCCGCGTGGGCGTGGACTATGCGGGAGAATGGGCGCACAAGCCTTTGCGTTTTTATATAGAAGGGAATAAGTACGTGTCCCGGAAGTAGGGGATGTCGGGTTTCGTTGGCATGGTGGGGGGGCGGCTGCTTTTTCCCGTAAGCCCCGTCATGGTCCCCGGCAGCGATTCACTTCTGGACTGGAGCCAATCGTACCCGCGGATCTTCTAGTCACCCAGTGCAATCCGGAGCTCGATCAGATTGCCTGTGAATTTAAATGGGGCATCGTAGTCCCCAACTGGTGAATTGATGTCCATACCCACATCGAAGGTTTCTCGGGAAAATACCGTTTTCACTGTTCTTTCCAGACGACCGCTGCCGCATTCCTTGCCGTTCACCTTAAACGTCACCGTACCGCCTTTACCCTTGCCGCCGCCATCATACTGAAAGCCCAGTTCGATGTAGATTTCTCCTGTGGGCAGCTCTTCAGTGGACGAGATACAGGTGTGATCGATACCCAGGAAATTGTAGCAATAGTGCAGCCGCCGGTTGCGTATAAACCAGCTATAACCCCCAATGCGACCACCTAAAGCCACTAAAACGCCTTCGGTTGAGGCTGTTTGCAGATCGACCCGAGCCGTCATCCTGAACGATCGATTCTTGAGATCGGGCGCACCTCCTTCGTGCATGCCGGCAATTGGCGATCGAAACACGTACTCTCGTGGACGCCTTGCCGCGATGTCTGCCTGAGCGGCATCCATACGATTGTTGCGCGAGTCGAGCGGAAGAATCTTCCCCTGCTCTGCTTTTTCCCAGAACAGCTTCTTCAGCTCTTCCAGCTTCTCTGGATGACGATCAGCGAGGTTCTTCCCCTGCACGAAATCAGTCTCCAGGTGGTAGAGTTCCCAGACCGATTTGTCGAGATCCAGTGCTTCTCCAGCCTGCCAGGGCACATTTTCCCGGGCACATGCCCACCAGCCGTCTTTGTATATGGCCCGATTGCTCATCATTTCGAAGATCTGGATATCCCGTCGGCTTGGTCCTTGCCCCTCGAATGTGTAGTTCATGGCGATCCCATCGACCGGCTGTTGCCTTGTGCCATTGACGCTTCCCGGCATTTGAATGCCCGCGGCTTCCAGCAAGGTCGGCATGAGGTCAACGGCATGGTGGAACTGGCTCCTGATTTCTCCGCGCGCAGGAATACCTTTGGGCCATGTCACCACCAGGGGGTTGCGCACACCACCGAGATGCGAGGCTATGCGTTTCATCCATTGAAATGGTGCGTCGACCGCCCATGCCCATCCCGCCGGGAAATGGTTATAGTGCCTGGCGCTTCCCAGTTCCTCGATACGCTCGAGCATTTGGGGCAGTGATTCTGCGATGCCGTTGAAATATGTCATGGCGTCTACGGTACCGTTTAACCCTCCTTCTGCGCTGGCGCCATTGTCCCCGACTACATAAATCGTCAACGTATTATCGTACTGGTCTGTTGCGCGCAAATGATCAAACAGTCTGCCCAATTCGTGGTCTGTATGGGCAGTAAAGGCCGCAAACACTTCCATCATGCGCGAGAACAGTCGTTTCTGATCTGCGGAAAGTGTCTCCCATGCGGGGATTTCGTCTGGCCGGGCTGTGAGTTCAGCATCTGGAGGCACGACACCGAGCGACTTCTGTAGCTCGAGAGCCCGCTCGCGATAGACGTCCCAGCCATCGTCAAAACAGCCCTTGAAGCGCTCTATCCACTCCTTTCCCACATGATGGGGAGAATGGGTTGCACCTGGAGCGAGCCACAGGAAGAATGGTCGATCCGGAGCAACAGAATTGCTGGTATCGATCCATCGGATGGATCGATCGACCAGCTCCGTAGTGAGGTGATAGTCCTTGGGTCTGTCCGGGTTAATGACAGGAACAGTGTTTTCGAAGAGCGTTGGCTCCCATTGATTGACCGCGCCTCCCATGAAGCCGTAGAAATATTCGAAGCCGAGTCCCGTCGGCCAGCGATGAAAGGGGCCTGAGGGTCCAATCTCGGCCATGGGCGTGTTATGCCATTTTCCGATGGCGGCGGTTGCATAGCCTTCCTGTTTCAGGATTTCTGCGATGCAGGCTGCAGACCGCGGCCAAAGGCCGTTATAGCCGGGATATCCAGTCGCGTACTCGACCACGGCACCCTGTCCGATGGCATGGGGATTGCGCCCCGTCAGAATCGCGGCACGCGTCGGCGTGCACATCGCCGTTGTATGAAAGCTGTTGTATCTCAGCCCATCTTGCGCCAACCGGTCCAGGGCTGGCGTCGGAATCATTCCGCCGAAAGTCCCCATTTGCGCGAAACCGACGTCGTCGAGCAAGATCACTATGATATTCGGGGCGCCTGCCTTGGGACGGACTACTGCCGGAGTATGCGGTGTGGAGTCCAGATAGGACGGGCGAATCTTGCCTTCGAAGACGGGTTCCTTATGGGGCAGGGATGATAAAGACGGTTCGGTATCTTTTGTATCTGCCGGGTGGGAATTGTCCCTGACATTCTTCATTGAAAACCTTTTTATCCAGGGCCGCAACGATGCGCATGCGGCAGTGACCGCAGCCCTAAAAATCCGCTGCGCATCTGAACCCGATATGGCAAGCGCTCGAGTCCTGGGACTGAGCGCTACGTGCCGCGGGACGATACCGGTAACAGTAGTTACGGGCGCAAAGATAGGATCCCCCTTTCAGCACCATCATGGTCGCGCTGCCACCGGGATCGCCTGCAGGTTCTTTTTCTCCGGTGCAGCATGCTGGACCATTGGCGTGTACCATGAATGCAGAAGAGGTCCATTCCCAGACATTCCCGATCATGTCATACAGACCGAAAGGGTTTGCCGGAAACGATCCGACCGGGGTAGGCCCGGGCGCTTCGGTGTCGCCAAGGTACTCTAACGGGAATCGTCCAGCCCAGTAATTTGCCATACGCAGGCCGCCGGGCATTTCATCGTTTCCCCACGCAAATTCAGCGGCATCGAGCCCTCCTCGGGCGGCGAATTCCCATTCGATTTCGGACGGCAGACGCTTGCCGACCCAGCATGCATAGGCTTGGGCGTCTGCGTAGGAAATATGTACAACCGGGTTTTTCGGATTTGGCGTATCTCCATCAAGCCCTTTCGGTGAGCGCCAGTTTGCACCGGGGACGTAATTCCACCACTGCCGCCAATCCTCCAGTCCGGGAGACTCTGGAATCCGGAAAACAAGCGATCCAGGCACCAGCATTTCGGGGGGTACGCCTTCGTAGGCCGGACCCGAAGGCGCGCGCTCTGCATCAGTGATGTAGCCTGTGTCGGTAACGAACCTGGCGAACTGTTCGTTAGTCACCTGATGCGTATCCAGGTAGAACGATCCTACATCAACCTCGCGGACGGGTGCCTCCTCCGGATAGTGACGATTCGAGCCCTTCGTGTATCGCCCGCCTTGAATCATTAGCATTGCTGGTGGCGTGTCACTCATAATAAGTACCGCCATCAATTCTTTGCGATGAGATGGACAACACTCTGGACCTTCTTTCGTTCCCGCTCGAGAAATGCCTGGAAATCCTGACTGGAATCGGCAACCACAGTGTATCCCTGTTTCTCAAGTACGCCTTTCACTTCTGGGGAATTGAGCGCGGTCACAATGTCAGCCTGCATTCTGGAGGCAATCGCGTCAGGGGTCGCCGCAGGCAGGAATGAGCCAAACCAGATTCCTGACTCATATTTTTCCAGCCCTTTGACAGAAGCGAGGGGACGAATATCTGGCGCTTTCGGTGAGGCGGCCGGGCTCGAAACACCCAGCGCCCGTAGCTTGCCTGAGGCGCAAAGCGGTGCGCCTGCAGCGAACCCAACGAATCCAATATCGACAATGCCAGCCATCAGATTGGGAAGAGCCTGCGCTACACCGTTATACGGAATATGGGTCATTTCTACGCCAGCGACCTGCATAAGAATCAACATGGAAATCTGCTGCGGACTCCCTACGCCAGATGAGCTGTAAGTTACTTTTCGAGGATTTTTGCGTGCGAAGTCGAGCAATTCCTCCATATTCTTAAACTGACTTGAAGGTCCGGTTACCAAGATGAAAGGTTGATTCACCATTCGTGTGAGCGGCCGCAGATCTTTTTCCGGACTGTAGCCCAAGTCTTTCATTACATATTCATTGACGGTAACTTCACCTGTACTCGACATGAGCACAGTGTAACCATCCGGACGTGAGTGAGCCACTATGCCGGCGCCAATAGCGCCGTTCGCGCCCGGTTTATTCTCGACAACGATCGGGCTTTTCCAGGTCTGTGTGAGTTGCTTTGCCAGGATGCGGGACATTGGGTCCAGGCCGGCTCCAGGTGCGTACGGTACGATGAACCTGATGGGCTGCGATGGCCAGGTCTCAGCCATCACTCTACGCGGATTCAACGCAACCCCGGCTATGGCAAATGTCATGCTGGCAGCGATAAACCCGCGCCTTTTGATGTCAGTCTCCTTGATCATCATGTCAATCTCCTTGATTCTAATTATGTGTGGCAGCTTACGTCTGCGTGATCAGCCCTGATTTATCGGGCAGCACTTTCCGCGCGAAAGATTGATTCCATTTCAAGGCGGAACCCGACCGTCGGATTGAATCGGTCATATGTCACGTCGCTCCATCTGACAGGCTGGTTGGCCTGGATGTCTCTTTCGAGTTTTAGTCCGTGCGCCAGTCCGATTGGAACTGCGTTATATTCCAGCGAGGTTGCAGCCGGTACGATTTTTCCGTACACAGTAAAGCCGCCTTCGCCGTCCAGCGTTTCGCCAGTCTTGAGCGTACGCTTTGCCACCGCGATAACATCAGCGCGCCATGTCTTGACGGAGCCGGTTGGCTCTCCTCGAATGGCTATGCTGGCCACTGAGGTGCCTAGCTCAAGCCCGATCAAATGGAACGGCTTATAAGTGGCGGCAAAGAGACCGCTATTGTCGGTCTTCAGACCGTACTGCTGGAAACAGTCCCGCACATAAGGAGTCGGCGCCTCGAATGTTACGTAAACGCCCCAGCGCAGGTCCCTATAGACCGGGCGGCCATCACGCTCCAGGGATGATACGACCTCGACGGTTCCCCGACGTTGCAGGATGCCGCCGTTCTCTACCGGACGCAGCACAGTCGGCAAATCGTCCACACCGCAGGGAGGGAACGACAAACCATCGTCCGGCGGACTCAAATCACACGCATTGCAAACGGCGGTCATTTCCAGTGCCGATTTCGTTCCATCGAGAAACGAGTTAAACATTTGGGCGTTGAAGTCTCCGTTCGCAACCTGCCCCGGCGTGAATCCATAATGACCCCACACTGTTTCCGGCGTGGACTGATGATAGACCGGAAGATACTTGGTGCCTTTTCCAGCACAAATCACTTCAAGGCCAATGGTGCGGGCCCAATCGACGAGTTCTGCAATCAAGGCGGGCTGATCGCCCGAGGCCATTGAGTAAATGATGCCGGCTTCAGCGGCTCGCCTTGCAAGCAAAGGCCCAGCCAATGCGTCGGCTTCGACGTTAACCATGACCACATGTTTGCGATGGCGGCATGCTGCGAGAACGTGCCGGATGCCGGCGACCGGGCTGCCTGTAGCATCGATAATGATGTCGACGAAGGGGCTTGATATAAGCGCTTCTGAATTATCTGTGATGTATGTCGTGCCGGACGCTGCAGCATGTTCGAAGGATTGAGCCTCAAACCGGTCAGGAGTCCAGCCGACACGAATCATTGAATCATGAACCCGCGCAGGAGACAGATCTGCAACGCCTGTCAGGTGAATACCCGATGTGCGCCAGGCTTGTGACAAATACATCGATCCAAACTTGCCTGCACCGATGAGGCCAACACGCACTGGTTTTCCGTCAGCGGCTCGCTGCTTCAACCTTTCAGACATTGACATCCCTGTCTCCATAATTGCCCATTCCGGCTGGCTGTGATTGCGGAGGAAGAGCCTGTTTATTATGAAGTATGCTACGCAGCAGGATACCTCCGCGTAAATGAGTAAAGGAGCAACGCCGGTGTGCGCCTATTCCAATACGTCCCAATTTGACTGGAATTATCTTCGTTCCTTCCTGGCCATTGTCCGTACGGGGCGCCTTACCGCTGCCGCGCTGCAAATGCAGGTGGATCACTCAACTCTGAGCCGGCGCATTGCCTCGCTTGAAAGCGCGCTGCAGGTAAGACTTTTCGACAGGCTTCCGACCGGCTATGTATTGACGCCGGCTGGCGAGAGGTTAGTGGTGGAGGCCGAAGAAATCGAGCGCGCTGCCATCCGTATCTCGTCTGAATTGGCTGAAGCCGCCAGGCGCATGAGCGGCTCAATACGGCTCGCTACGCCGGAAGGATTTGGCTCGTACTTTCTCGTACAGCGACTCAAGGAATTCGCCTCGCAGTACCCGGAAGTAACGCTTGAATGGATTGCCAATCCTGGTGTTGTGAGCTTGACGAAAAGGCAGGCTGATATCGCTGTCACAATGAGTCGTCCCAAGACCGGCCCTTTACGTGCGAAAAAGCTTGGTGACTATGAATATGGGCTGTACGGGTCAAAGTCGTTCCTGTCTGGACTGAAGGCAATCAGAAGTCTTGACGATGCCAGAAACTATCAATTGATTGGCTACATTCCCGATATTCTGCCGACACCACAACATGACTATTTACAGGAGGTTTTTAGTGACAGGGAAGCAGATCTGCAAATATCAAATATTGTCACCCAGCTCCAGGCCACACTTGAAGGCTGTGGGTTATGTATATTGCCATGCTTTATGGCGGTGAAGCATCCAGATCTGACGAGAATCCTCCCTGACCAGATCAGAATCACCAGATCGTACTGGATGGTTACACATTCCGACGTCAGGTCGCCTGCCCGCATTCGGGCAATGCAAACATTTCTGGTCCAGGCTATGGAGAAAAATCGCTCTATGTTTCTGCCATCGTCAATAATGTGCTGAACTCGCCAGCTTCCGCCTTCAGCGCCATGCCTGCTGCTCGGTGAAGCAGGCGGGCGGGCAGTATAATTGAAATGCAGATTTGTATGTCCAGATGTCCGGCGACATGTTTCCAGACAGCGTCTGGTTTTACCAGACTTCTTTGCCGCTGGATAATGGTTCTTGCAAGACGCAGAGAAAAAACTATGTTATAGTTACGCCTCTTTTGCAGCGGCTGTAGCTCAGTTGGATAGAGTACTTGGCTACGAACCAAGGGGTCGTGGGTTCGAATCCTGCCAGCCGCGCCAGAATTACCCAGTGTCATCAACTGGTTAGAACCGCTTGGGGGGGGCAGCTCTCCAGGCGGTTTTTCTTTTGCCTGATTTGGCCGGATTGTTTGCCTGCCCTGGAGGCCGCCTGCTCGGATGGCAGTCGGCCTGATGTGGCCGCGGCATTTCACTTACCCTCTCCCCGTCCTCTTCAATAATGAGTCAGCCGCCGGTCTTCCTGGCGCGGCCGGTACCCCACCCGAACGGCTACGACTCCGCGGCCCGAGCAATCTACAGATGGCCCAAGGTGAGCGCATCCTTCGCCACTGGATCGTGCTGCATGCATCTTTGGAGCCATACCTGATAAAAAATATATAAAAAGTATAAGAATGGACTAAAATTACAACTCAATGGGCATGACCGATATATTGACTGAACGCTGACCGTTTTAATCGCAGGGGCGTATGCACAAGAGGCTCTTTATGGATCTGCAATTAATCTCTGAAGATGTTGATGACATCGTCGCGATACGCCGCCATATACACGCTCATCCGGAATTGGCATTTGAAGAAACCCAAACGGCGGCGCTAGTAGAAAATTCGCTTCGAAAGTATGGGCTTGAGATCACTACGGGAATAGGCAAGCATGGCGTCATCGGGGCTCTGAAAGGCCGTAATTCGGATAAGCGGAGCATTGGCCTGCGTGCCGATATGGATGCGCTTCCGATGTCGGAAGGTAACGAGCTGGAGTACGCATCGTGCCATCCAGGCAGAATGCATGCTTGCGGCCACGACGGACATACTGCGATGCTGCTGGGCGCAGCCAAGGCTTTGGGAAGCAATCCGGATTTCGAGGGAACGGTTCATTTCATCTTCCAGCCCGCGGAAGAGGGGGGCGAGGAGCCAAGGCGATGATTGATGACGGCCTGTTCGAGCGCTTCCATGCGATCGGCTATTCGGCATGCACTCCTATCCTACGCTTCCAGTGGGCGCGTTTGGCATCCGTGTTGGGTTCGCTTACATATCGGGGCAGTTACCGGTTACTCGCGCGGGAAAGCTGCTTGCATGCCGCCCTTTCGATGAGCAGGTCAGGCAAGTGCTCAACAATCTGGATGCCTGCCTTCGGCGTGTAAATCTCGACCGGAATGCACTGGTTCAGGTTCGGGTGTATGTGACAGACATGGCGCAATGGCCCGGGTTCAACGCCATTTATGTCGACTGGATTGGCGAACATCGCCCGGTCAGGGCAGTGGCCAGTGTTTCCGGATTGCATTATGGCGCGGATATCGAAGTCGAAGCCGTGGCAGTATTGCCACGCGAATCATAATGCGATCTTTTTCATAAGCGGCCGCATACCGGCTGGAGGCTATTACTTGAGGTCGCTATAGACGGTGGCACGTGATACGCCGAGATGCAGCGCGGCGGTTTCCATGCTCCGGCGACGATCCAGATAGCCGGATTCCTTCAGCTCCTTGAGCAATATACGCCTGTCTTTAGGTTTGAGAGATCGAGGGGTCGTCGCCAAATTAGCCGCGAAACGGTCAATACGTATGCGGATCGCGTCGCCGCTCGCCGGGCTCAGCGATTCGCATATGGCCGTGTCGGATTGGACAGCTAAAAACTGCCCCATGGCCATCTGTATACTTTGAAACAGTGTCAGATCAATGTTGAGACACAGCGCTGCAATATAGCGGCCACTGGAATCCTTGATGCCGACCGACGTGCTTTTTGCCTGGCGCCCATCAGCGAACTGGTTGGGATAGTTCGCAATCACTTGGCGGTAACTCTGGTCCGCGATGCGTGCCAGACCCAGCCCGGTTGCTGGAGAGCCAGGCGTTCTGCCGGAAAGATTATTATGGATGGAAAGGACCGAATGTGCGGGGTCCATCAGATCATGGACAACAACCTCACAAAATGGAGCAAACGTCGCACTCAAACCTTCGGCGACGCGCTCCAGTTGAGCCAAGAGTGCCTTTTGTTCCAGATTAAGAGGTGCGCTTTTTTTCTTCATATCAGCATCATATGTTGGTGTGCCAGAAAAATGCTTGGGGCAGCAATCGCGGCTGCTCGTGGTTTGCGAGCTGCGGTCCGGTACAAGAATACCGGTCAATCCGGCTACGGGAATTCTCTACAATACCTTCTTTTCCGTCCAGCCGTTTTTAATGCACTTAACGATGGCGCGCCATGCGGAACAGGCTTAAATTGCTGCACCGTAGCTGGCATTTTCGGCCATAGAATAAATAAATCACCTCGGGGTTGACTTTCCCCCTGTTTATGTATAATAATCGGCCCAGATTTTCAAGTTCGTTGATGTTAGTACAATCAGTACCGCAAACAGTACTTTTTTGCTCCAATCTCTACAATCTTGACAGTCTTCTACCTGGGCGTGTCGCTCGATTATTTTAGGGATTGCGGAAATGCAAACAGAAACCGGTATTGTTAAGTGGTTCAACAACGAAAAAGGCTACGGCTTCATCAAGCCTGAGTCGGGCGGCAAGGATTTGTTCGCTCATCATTCCGATATCATCGGAACTGGCTTCAAGTCGCTCGAAGAGAACCAGCGTGTCTCTTTCGTGGCTGCCGAAGGCCAGAAGGGCCCCCAAGCCAAGTCCATACAGATCATCTAAGCCACGAGGTCTTTTGGCCGCTTGGTAGCTGTAGTGACGAAAGCCCGCCTTCATGGCGGGCTTTTTGTCGCCTGGAGCGCGGAGATCTCTTGCAATCGAACCGCTATACACCGCGTGAGCCGCGATAGTCGCCGTCTGCCAGACGCCACGCGAGACGCGGACAGGCTGGGCGCGCGATTCAAGCCATGGTGGCGAGGCAGCCATCCAGGTGTTGCAGCAATTCCCTTTTCCGGACCCGCGGCAGGAAGCTGGCGAGGATGCTGTTGCGCGCGAGCTGGGCCAATTCTTCGCGGCTCAAATCCATGGTCTGGGCGCTGGCCAAATAATTGTCCGCCACGTAGCCGCCGAAATAGGCGGGGTCGCCGGAATTCACGGTAATCATGGCGCCCTGCCGCAACAGGCGCGCCAGGTTATGTTGCCGCAGATCCCGCACGACCCGCAGTTTCAGGTTCGACATCGGGCAAACCGTCAATGGGATACGGTCGGCGACCAGCCGTTGCAGCAAGGCGGGGTCTTCTTCACTGCGCACGCCATGGTCTATGCGTTCCACATGCAGCAGATCGAGCGCGTCCGCCACATACGAAGGCGGGCCTTCCTCGCCGGCATGCGCCACCAGGCGGAATCCCAATTCCCTGCAGCGCCGGTATATGCGCGCGAATTTGGCGGGCGGGTTGCCGCGCTCGGCGGAATCCAGGCCTATGCCTATCCATAAGTCGCCGTATTGTTCGCGCAGCGGCAGGGCGGCGTCCAGGCATGCGAACGCCTGCTCTTCGCTCAGATGCCGCAGAAAGCTCAGGATCAGATAGCTCGTCATGCCGCTTTGGTCCCGCGCTTCACGCAGCGCCCGCGCCATGCCCGCGAATACGGCGGCCATCGGCACCCCGCGTTCCGTGTGCGTTTGAGGATCGAACATGATCTCGGCGTGCACGACGCCGTCGGCCTGGGCGCGGCGCATATAGGCCGCGGTCATGTCATAGAAGTCCTGCTCGGCGAGCAGGACGCCGGCGCCCGCGTAATAAAGATCCAGGAAGGACTGAAGATCCTCGAAGAGGTAGGCGTCGCGCAAGGCCTGGACCGAGGGATAGGGCAGGGCCATGCGATTGCGCTCGGCCAGGCGGAATATCAGCTCGGGTTCCAGCGTGCCTTCGATATGCAGATGCAATTCCGCCTTGGGCAATTTGCGTATGAACTGATCCAGGGAGGGAGCAATGGAAATGGCGTTATCGTTCATGGCTGGCGTTTCGTCAACAGGCTTTGCTTGGTTTTCTTCAGCAGCCGGCTTGCGCCTTGCCCTTGCCTGATGGCCACGCCCAGGGCCAGGACGTCGATCAGGGCCAGGTGCGCCAGGCGTGAAATCATGGGGCTGTATAGATCGGTGTCTTCCTGGGTATCGGCGCGCAGCAAGATGGTGGCCAGGCGCGCCAGGGGCGTGTGGGTGGCGGTGATGGCCACTATGGGGCAGCCATTGCGGCGTGCGCGGCGCACCGCGTCCAGCAGTTCGGTGGATCGGCCCGAATGAGAGATGGCGACCAGCACGTCGCGTTCGTCCAGCAGCGAAGCCGCCATCAGCTGCACATGGCTGTCTGAATAGGCGACGGTGCAGAAATCGAAGCGGAAGAACTTGTGCTGGGCGTCCGCGGCCACAATGCCCGAATTGCCGACGCCGTAGAATTCTATGCGCCGGGCGCGGATCAGCAAGTCGATGGCCGCATCGATGTAGCCGGGGTCGATGTCGTTGCGCACCCGCAGCAGGGCGGAGACGGCGTTGTCCATGACTTTCGCGGCCAGCATGGCCGTGTCGTCCTGGGGCGTCAGCGCCGCATGGACATAGGGCACGCCCGATATCAGGCCGGCGGCCAGCCTGATCTTGAAATCCGGCCAGCCCCTGTAACCCATGGTGCGGCAGAAGCGGATGACGGTGGGCTCGCTGACCTGGGCCATGCGGGCTACGTCCGCCAGCGCCAGCTTGGCGATGTAATGCGTGTGTTCCAGAACGAGATTGGCTACTTTCCGTTCCGCGGCGCTCAGATCGGACAGCCTGCGTTTGATCTCGGCCTTGATGGTGTCAGCCATGCGCGTAGGTGTCCAGATAGGCGGCGGCCCCTACCAGGGCGGGGTAATCATCCATGATCACATAAACGGGGATCGCCGCCAAGTAGCCCGAAAAGCGGCCTTTGTCTTCGAAGCGGCGGCGAAAGGGCGACCGCGGAAAATAATCGCCCAGCTTGGGCACGATGCCGCCGCCGATATACATGCCGCCGCGTGCGCCCAGGATCAGCGCGAGGTTGCCGGCGGCGGTGCCCAGGATGGCGCAGAAGGTGTCCAGCGCGGCGGCGCAATCCGGGTCCGCATCCGCCATGGCCAGGCGGCTGATGTCGGCGGGGGAGTAATCCCGCGGCTTGCGCCCCGCATGCTCGCAAATGGCGCGGTACATGAACACCAGCCCGGGCCCAGAAACCAGCCTTTCCGTGGAAACGTGGCCATATTCATTGTGCGCGGCCCGCCACAGCATGGCTTCCCTGTCGTCGGCGGGCGCGAAACTGGCGTGCCCGCCTTCGCTGGCCAGCGGTATCCAGCCGCCCCCGGGCATAGGGATCAGGCCTGAAACGCCCATGCCCGTTCCCGGGCCGATGACGCCCAGCGGCGCACCTCGCGCGCCCGTGGATGCGCCGCCCACCTGGCGCAGCGCCGAGCTGTCCAGATGCGGCAGCGCCAGCGCCAGCGCCGTGAAGTCATTGATCACGTGCAGTGCGCGCAGCCCCAGCGAGCGTCGGGTTTGCTCTATCGAGAATGTCCAGGGCGAATTCGTCATTTTCACCTGATCGCCCACCACGGGGTTGGCAATGCCGATGACTGCGCTATCCACCGCGGGCCCGCCCAATTGATCCAGATAATGCCGTATGGCCTGCTGCAGCGTCGGGAAATCGGCGCTGTTCACCATGCTGATATGGCCGATGTCGGCAACCGAGCGGCAAAGCGCAAAACGGGCATGGGTGCCCCCGACGTCGGCGACCAGGTGCTGCGGCCGTTCAAGGGTGCCAGTAGACATCGAAGGGGACTCCGTGTTGATGGATGATGTAGCTGATCGGCAGGTCGGGCGTGATCCGGCGCGCGGCCTGTTCAAAAATATCGCGCTTGGCCCGCCCCGAGATATTCAGCATGATACGGCCGGCGCTCAAGATGGCGGCGAGGGTCATGCTGATGCGTTCGTGCGGCGCGTCCGGCGGCGATACCTGAATGTAGCGCGCCGTCCGGGAGGGATCCAGCGCCTGCGCCAGCTGCGGGGCTCCCGGGAACAATGAAGCAGTGTGGCCGTCGTCTCCCATGCCGAGGATGACCAGGGACAAGTCTCCCGTCTGAAGATTGGCTTGCGCCAGGCTTCGAGGCAGGCTGGCCGGATGGCTGACCAGACCGGTGAAGCGCGCCGCGGCTGCTTTGCCTTTCAGCAGATGGCTGCGTACCAGGCGCTCGTTGCTGTCGGGCGCATCCGGCGGCACGAAGCGTTCGTCCACCAGGGTGACCTCCACTTGGCCCCAGGGTACATCGGCCTGGCTGAGCGCGTCGAACAGCGCCGCCGGAGAACGGCCGCCGGACACCGCCAGGCCCGCTCGGCCGCGCGCCGCCACCGCGCCGATCAGCGTGCCGGCGATGCTGCGCGCCATGGCGTCCAGGCATGATGCTCTGCTGTCGAAGCCGTGCCACATGCCGTCAGGCCTCTTCGTGCCAGACTACGCCGGCGCGCGATAGCAGGCCGCTGGATGCCGCCGGCCCCCAGCTGCCCGCCGTATAGCTTTTGGGCGCCATGGTGTGCGAGCGCCAGCAGTCCAGTATGGGTTCCACCCATTTCCAGGCCTGCGCCTGTTCGTCGCGGCGCATGAACAGGGCCAGCCGGCCATGTATGGCGTCCAGCAGCAGACGCTCGTAGGCGTCGGCCCATCTGGCCCTGAACATGGTGTGGAAATCCAGGTTCAGATAGGCCGATTGCAGATGCATGGCGTCGCCCGGTTCCTTGGCCAGGAAATACAGGCGTATGCTTTCTTTTGGCTGTAGCCGTATGACGAGGCGGTTGGCCGACGACAGCCCTATTGGCATGGGAAAGACCTCGTGCGGGACCTTGCGGAAATTGATGACGATTTCCGCCACGCGCTCCTGCATGCGCTTGCCGGTGCGCAGGAAAAACGGCACCCCCGCCCAGCGCCAATTGGCGACTTCGGCCTGCAGGGCGACAAAGGTTTCGGTATGGCTGTCCGGCGCTACGTGGGGCTCTTCCAGGTATCCCGGCACGGCTTTGCCGTCGATGGCGCCGCTGCGATATTGCCCGCGCACGGTCTTGGTGACCACGTCTTCGGTGCTGAAGGGCTTCAGCGATTTCAGAACTTTGAGTTTTTCGTCGCGCACGGCGTCTTCGGACAGGCTGGCGGGAGGCTCCATGGCGACTATGCACAGCAGCTGCAGCAGATGGCTTTGCAGCATGTCGCGCAGCGCCCCCGTGCGGTCGTAGAATTCGCCGCGCTCTTCCACGCCCAGTTGTTCGGCGATGGTGATCTGGATGTTGTCTATCCATTCCCGCCGCCACAGGGGCTCGAACAAGGTGTTGCCGAAGCGGATGGCCATCAGGTTCTGCACCGATTCCTTGCCGAGATAATGGTCGATGCGGTAGATCTGGTTCTCGGCGAAACAGCGGCCTACCGCGGCATTGATGGCATCGGCCGATTCCAGGTCGTGCCCCAGCGGCTTCTCCAGCACGACGCGCACGCCGGGGTGATTCAAGCCCACATCGGCCAAGTGCTGGCAAATCGTGGTGAACAGATGCGGCGCGGTGGCCAGATAGCAGACCGTGACGCGGCCGGGGGAAATCCCCAGCGCCTCGGCCAGGCGGCTGTAGTCCGCCGCCGTGCCGGCGTCCAGGGTAAGAAAGCGCAGGCGGGCAAGAAAGCCGGCCCAGGCGTCTGCGTCGCCGTCCGGGCCGGACCCGGGGGCGATGCGCCGCTCGAGCAGCTGCCTATAGCCGTCCAGCCCCAGAGGCTTGCGGCCGAGCGCGAAAATGCGGCCGTCCTCGTGCAGGCTTCCGGCCTTGTGCGCCTGGTACAAGGCCGGGATCAGCTTGCGCAGGGCCAGGTCGCCGGTTCCCCCGAACAGGACGATGTCGAATGCAGGGGTAGTCGCCATAGGCTTCCTCATGAAGGGGCCCGTCGGCGGCCGCCGCCAACGGGAAATTCTAAAAGGTTAGCCATTTACACGGTTGTTTGTAAAGGCGAACGGACTGTGCCATAAGGCGGCATGCGTCGGGAGCAATGTATCCGCCATCCGCTGAACACCGCCTGTAAAAGCATGGCGGCGCTGCGCATTTTTGCGCCCGAGGGCGCATAATGGAGGCCCATGCCGACCTCCTATCCTTTAGGCCCCAGCCGTTTTCATTTCTAGCACCACTATGAGCAAAGCTCCGGCACGCAGCACGATCGCGGATGTGGCGCGCCATGCAGGCGTATCCAAGGCGACGGTTTCGCGATTCCTGAATCATCGCGAGACCTTGCTGACCCCGGAAATCGCCAAAAGGGTGGAGGCTTCCATCGCCGCCCTGGGCTATACGCCCAGCCCCATGGCGCAGGCCTTGAAGCGGGGGCGTTCGCGCCTGATAGGCCTGGTGGTGGCGGATATCACCAATCCATATTCGGTCGCCGTGCTGAGCGGGGCGGAGCAGGCCTGCCGCAAAGCAGGCTACCTGCTCATGCTATTCAATCTGGGCAACGAAAGCGAGCGGGAAAGCGCGGGGCTGCAGGCCCTGTCCTCATATAAGGTGGAAGGCTTCATCCTGAACACGATGGGCCATGACGCGGGCGCGGTGCTGGAAACGGCAAGGCAAGGCCGGCCGGTGGTGCTGGTCGACCGGCTGCATGAGGGGCTGGAGGTGGATTTCGTATCGCTGGACAACAGCCAGGCCGTCCGCCTCTGCGCCCAACACCTGCTGGATAATCATTACCGTGATTACCTGCTGATTACCGAGCCCCTGGGCCGGATCAGCACCCGTATCGAGCGCATGCAGGCCTTTCAGGCGTTCGTGCGCGAACACGGCGCGGCGGTGAGTGGCGAGTGCTTCGAAAGCCATGCCGGGGACGTGGATGGTCTGGTGCAAGCATTAAGCGCCCTGCGCCAGCGAGCGTCCGGCACGCCGGCGGTGGTGGCCGGCAATGCCGTGGTGACCTTGCGCGTCATCGAAGCGGCGGCCAGGCTGGGCTGGCGGCTGGGGCAGGATATCGGCCTGGTAGGCATAGACGATACACCGTGGGCGCCCTATGTCGGGCCCGGCATCAGCACGGTTTCCCAGCCCACCGGCGAACTGGGCCGGCTGGCGGTGCATTGCCTTCTGCAGCGCATAGAAGGGGCGAATATGCCGGCGCGCAAGATTCTATTGCCCGGCTCGCTGAACCCGCGGGGGTCGACAGCCAGTGCGCAGCCCCTTTATCAGCAGAAGACCGCGGGCTGAAGCTCGCACCCGCCGGGCGCTTTTCCGGCCGCGCCCGAAAAATCGTGGAAACCGGCGTTTTTTGAACTCCTGATATAATTCACTCCTTTACATATAGATCTGAAACCGGTTTCAAGTCCGAAGCCCTGAAGAAAGGAGGGCGGCGCGGCCATCCAGCGGCGGCCGTTGCGCCGGGGGCGGCGGCGTTGGTGTAGGTATTTTTCAAATCGCGCGGTATGCTTTTACCGTCGGCAATACCTTGGTTCAGGAATAAAGTGAATTATTCATTCCAATTCGGTCCGGTGTTCGACGCTTGGCCATTGCTGCTGCATGGCACCTGGATGACCATCCAGTTGTCCGCCCTGGCGATGCTGTTCGGGCTCATGGTGGCGGTGGTGTGCGCCTGGGGCAAGACGGCCGGCCCCGCGCCTTTGCGCTGGCTCATCAATGCCTATATCGAAATCATCCGCAACACGCCTTTCCTGGTCCAGCTCTTCTTCTTCTTTTTCGCCCTGCCCGCGATCGGGGTGCGCTGGTCGCCTTATACGGCGGCCTTGATCGCCATGGTATTCAATCTCGGGGCCTATGCCACCGAGATCGTGCGCGCGGGGATAGAATCCATACCGAAAGGGCAGATCGAGGCGGGCATGGCCCTGAGCCTGAGCAGAGTCGAGATCTTCCGCTACATCATCCTGAAGCCGGCGCTCAAGGCCATCTATCCGGCGCTCACCAGCCAATTCATCCTGCTGATGCTGGCGTCCAGCGTGGTATCCGTCATCTCCGCCGACGACCTTACCTCCGTCGCAGCCAACCTGCAATCCGAAACCTTCCGCAGCTTCGAGATCTATATCGTCATCACCGGTATCTATCTCTTGCTGACGCTGTTGTTCTCTTATCTGTTCCGGCTGGTGTTCCAGTGGGGGCTCAACTATCCGGACCGCCGATAATGCGCACTTTTGGCTATTCCGATTTCTGGTTCCTGGTCGAAGCCGCGCAATGGACGGTGGCCCTGTCGCTGATGGCTTTCATCGGCGGCGGCATAGTGGGCCTGATCGTGGCGCTGTCGCGCACGGCGGAAAATGCCGTGGCGCGCACGTTTTCCATGTGGTTCATCCAGGTATTCCGCGGCACGCCGCTGCTGCTGCAGTTGTTCCTGGTGTTCTTCGGCGCGCCCGTCCTGGGGCTGGACATCAACCCCTGGCTGGCGGCCGCGGTCGCCTTGACGCTCAATAGCGGCGCCTTCCTGGGTGAAATCTGGCGCGGCTGCATCGAAGCGATTCCGCGCGGCCAGTGGGAAGCCGCCGAGGCCCTGGGCCTGTCGTACTGGAACAAGATGCGCGACGTAGTGCTGCCCCAGGCTTTGAAGATCGCCGTGCCGCCCACGGTCGGCTATCTGGTGCAGATCGTCAAAGGCACGTCGCTGGCGGCCATCATAGGCTTTACGGAATTGACGCGGGCGGGCCAGATCATCAACAACGCGACCTTCCAGCCCATGGTGGTGTTTTCTATCGTGGCGGCCATTTACTTTGTGCTGTGCTGGCCGCTTTCCTTGCTGGCCGCCTATATGGAACGCCGGCTTGCCGCCACGGCATCGCGCTAGGCGGCAATGGGGCATTCCTTCTTTCATCAATGTTTTAACCCGACTCATGGAGACATAATATGTTAGTGATCACGAAGATGCGCACATTTGCGAGCGCCGTGCTGACGGGCGCCGCGCTCATTGCAAGCTGCACGGCCCTTGCGCTGGCGTCGGGACCGGCGGCCGCGGAAACCATAGACCAAGTGAAACAAAAGGGCGAACTGACCGTCGGCATGCTGGTCGACTTCCCGCCCTATGGCATCCTGAATGCCAAGAACCAGCCGGATGGCTACGACGCCGATGTGGCCAAGCAACTGGCCAAGGACTTGGGCGTCAAGGTCAATATCGTCTCCGTCACCGGCCCCAATCGCATTCCCTTTTTGCTGACCAACAAGGTGGATCTGCTGGTCGCCTCGCTCGCCATCACCCCGGAGCGCGCCAAGCAGGTCCAGTTTTCCCAGCCTTATTCAGCCGCCCAGATCGTCGTGTTCGGCGGCAAGGACCTGACCATCGCCAAGCCTGAGGACCTGGCGGGCAAGCGCATAGGCGTGGCGCGTGCCAGCACGCAGGATATCGCCGTCACCAAGGTCGCTCCCAAGGATGCGAACATCAGGCGCTTCGACGACGATGCTTCCGCCATGCAGGCCTTGCTGTCGGGCCAGGTCGACGCCATCGGCTGCTCGACCACGGTAGCGGGCCAGATCGCCCAGCGCGCGCCCAATCGCTTCGAGAACAAGTTCGTGCTGCTGCAGCAGGAAATGGCGGTGGCGATGCGTCCGGGCGAGCCCAACACCTTGAAGGCGGTCAACGAGGCCGTGGAGAAAAACATCAAGAACGGCGAGTTCAGCAAGCTCTACCAAAAATGGCTGGGCACGCCGCTGCCCGAGCTGGGCAAATCCTGATTCGATAGCGATCGATCATGACAGACAAGCAGATTGCGGCCGCCGGCCATCAGGCGAATGCTCCGGGGGACCGGAACATCATAGAGATTGAAAAGCTGAACAAGTGGTACGACAAGTTCCACGTGTTGACAGACATAGACTTGAGCGTACAGGCCGGCGAGCGCATCGTGGTTTGCGGGCCTTCGGGCTCGGGCAAGTCCACGCTGATCCGGTGCATCAACGGCCTGGAAAAAGTGCAGCAGGGACGCATCGTGGTCGACGGCATCGATCTGACCGCCAAGGCCGGCAATATCGAGGCGGTGCGCCAGGAAGTCGGCATGGTGTTCCAGCAGTTCAATCTGTTCCCGCACATGACGATCCTGCAGAATTGCATGCTGGCGCCCATGCGCTCGCGCGGCAAAAGCAGGGCGGAAGCCGAAGCGCTGGCCATGAAGTATCTGGAACGCGTGCGCATCGGCGACCAGGCCGCCAAGTATCCCAGCCAGCTTTCGGGCGGCCAGCAGCAGCGCGTGGCCATTGCGCGGGCGCTGTGCATGACGCCCAAGGTCATGCTGTTCGACGAGCCTACCTCGGCGCTGGACCCGGAAATGGTGAAGGAAGTCCTGGACACCATGATAGGCCTGGCTGAAGACGGCATGACCATGCTTTGCGTCACGCATGAAATGGGCTTCGCCCGCAGCGTGGCGGATCGGGTCATTTTCATGGCGGACGGCAAGATCGTGGAGCAGGCGCCCCCCGATCAATTTTTTGGACAGCCGCAACACGAAAAGACCCGCAATTTCCTGGGCCAGATACTGAATCATTAACCCTTCCGTCCGGCATTGCCGCGCAGCGGCGATGCGCCGGCGGTGGCGGCGCGCGGGCATCCGCGGCGCGGCACGGCTTCTTACATGACTTCCTCGAATCGCATCCTGGTTTCTTTATCATCCTTTGGCGCGGCGGAGGTAAAACGCCATGGCCAAGGGTGGTTCGTCGGCCTGTGCGGCGCCGCCGGCGCCGATGGCGTGGAGATACGCGGCGAGTTGCTGCAGACGGGATGCGGCGGGAGCGGGCTCGGCCCGGAGATGTCCGGCGAAGGCGGCGCGGAGCTGCGCGAGCTATCCGCGCTGATCCGCGGCCTGGGCCTGGATTGCGTGTATTCCAGCCCGGAGGCGTTGTGGTCCGCCCATGGCGAGCTGTGCGCCGCGGCCCTGGAGCGCGGGTTGCAGGCGGCGGCGACATTGTCGGCGCCCGTATTGAAAATGTCGATAGGCGGCTATGGCAGGGCGGCGCGTCCGAGCCTGGCCTTCTTGGCGCAGCGCCTGGAGGGCCGCGGCATCGAACTTTTGATCGAAAACGACCAGACCGGCGCGGCGGGCTCGCTGCATGCGCTGGAGGGCTTTTTTGCGGATGCGGATCGGGCCGGGCTGCCGCTGGGCATGACTTTCGATGTCGGCAATTGGCATTGGGCCGGCGAATGCCCTTTGCAGGCGGCCCAGGCTTTTGCCGGCCGGGTGCGTTATGTGCACTGCAAGGGGGTGCAGCGCCAGCCGGCGCGCTGGGTGGCCGTGCCCCTGTCGGACTCGGCCGCGCCCTGGCGGGCCGTCATGCGCGCCATGCCCCGCGGGCTGCCTTGCGCCATCGAGTATCCGCTGGCGGGGGAAGATTTGCTCGCCGTCACCCGCGGCGCCGTCCAACAATTACGTGATCTGGAGGTTTGCTTATGAGCGCCGCATTGGATGTGGTGACATTCGGCGAAGCCATGATGATGCTGGTCGCGGACCGGCCCGGCCCGCTGGAGCACGCCCAGGCTTTTTACAAACGTACCGCCGGCGCGGAAACCAATGTGGCCATAGGCCTGGCCCGCCTGGGCTTCAAGGTGGGCTGGGCCAGCCGGCTGGGCGCGGATTCCATGGGCCGCTATCTGCTGGCCGAGATGCAGCGCGAGGGCATAGACTGCTCGCACGTGGTGTGCGACCCCGGCCAGCGCACCGCCCTGCAATTCAAGGGGCGCGTCGAGGACGGCAGCGATCCTCCGGTTGAATACCATCGCAAGGGCTCGGCCGCCAGCCAGATGCAGCCGGAAGACATCGACGAGGCCTGGCTCCGCGGCGCGCGGCATCTGCACAGCACCGGCGTGTTTGCGGCCATCTCGGACAACTGCTATCAAGTGTCCCGCCGCAGCATGGCGCTGATGCGCGCGGCCGGCAAGACGGTATCGTTCGATCCCAATTTGCGGCCCACCTTATGGGCCTCCACGGAACATATGCGCGCGGGCATCAATGAATTGGCGCGCGGCGCGGACTGGGTGTTTCCCGGCCTGGAAGAGGGGCGTCTGCTGACGGAGCGCGACACGCCCGAGGGCATGGCGCAGTTCTATCTGGAACGGGGCGCGAAGCTGGTGGTCGTCAAGCTGGGCGCCGAGGGCGCTTATTTCGATGATGGCGGCGAGCAGGGCTACGTGCCCGGCTGCCCCGTGGATACCGTGGTGGACACGGTGGGAGCGGGCGACGGTTTCGCCGTGGGCGTCATCAGCGGGTTGCTCGAAGGCCGTGGCCTGCGCCGCGCCGTCGAGCGCGGCGCCTGGATAGGGGCGCGCGCCGTGCAAGTACTGGGCGACACCGAAGGCCTGCCCACCCGCGCGGAATTGGACGCAAGCGGCTATCATTGAGCCGAACGATTGAGCGGTACAGTGCGGGCGGAGCCGGGTGGCGGCCGCCTGCAGCCGCAACTTGGGAGCCTTACGCATGAGCCGCAAACAGGTGTTGGTGTATCGGGAGCTGCCGTCCGCGCAGTTGGAGCGCATACGCGCGCAGCATGAAGTCATTCTGGCCTACCCGCGCGCGCCGGGCCAGGAACAGGCTTTTCTCGATGCGCTGCCGCAGGTGCAGGGCATGATAGGCTCCAGTTATCCGATAGACGAAGCGGTGCTGGCCCATACCCGCCGCCTGGAGGTCATATCCAGCATTTCGGTGGGTGTGGACAGCTTCCAGCTGGATGCGCTCCAGCGCCGCGGCATTACCCTGTGCCACACGCCGGGGGTGCTCAACGAAACAGTGGCTGATCTGCTGTTCGCCATGGTGCTGGTCACCAGCCGCCGCATTCTGGAGCTGGGCCGGTATGTGCAGCAGGGGCGCTGGAAGCGCCACATAGGGGAAGACCTGTACGGCTGGGACGTCCATGGCAAGACCATGGGCATACTGGGCTATGGCCGCATCGGCCGGGCGCTGGCCCGGCGCGCGGCGCTGGGCTTCGACATGCCGGTGCTCTATCACACCCGCACGCCCGCGCCCAGCGGGCTGCCGGAAGGCAAGGCGCGCGCGGTGTCCCTGCCCGAATTGCTGCAGTCCTCGGATTTCGTCGTGATCATGCTGCCCCTGACGGACCAGACCCGAGGTATGATCGGGCCGCGGGAATTCGCCGCCATGAAGCCGGGCGCGATCCTGATCAATGGCGCGCGCGGCCCCATTGTGCAGGAAGAGGCGCTGCTGGACGCGCTGGACCGCGGCACGCTGCGCGCGGCGGGGCTGGATGTGTTCGATGTGGAGCCCTTGCCCGCCGATTCGCCTCTGCGCGATCACCCCAAGGTAGTGGCTTTGCCGCACATGGGGTCGGCCACCCACGAAACCCGCCAAGCCATGGCGGAGATGGCCACGACCAATCTGTTGCTGGCGCTGGACGGCAAGCCGCCACTGGCGGCGTACGCCATATAGCGGCCGTTTTCTTCGCCTGCTTATCCGTATACGGCGTCGCGTATATCTTTTGTGGCGCCCAGCCGGGCGGACAGTTCGTCCGCGGCGGCCATCAAGGCCGCCGTGTAGCGCCCGGCATCGGCCGACTGCAATCTTTCCGACAGGCCGGCCAGCGTCAACGCCCCCGCGAACTGGTCGTCGTGGCCGATGACCGGCGTGGACCAGGACGAGGTATAGGGGTCGCGGATTCCGCAAGAGAAAAAGGGCAGGGCTTCATTGCCGCGATCGCCGCCGCGCGCCCAGATATTGAATATCCGGCCTGTGGCGGAATCGTCGGGCGGCATGACCGTGCCCGCCAGTATCTGCCGGTGCAGGCCTTCATGCGGTTGATGCCTGAATAGGCAGAGCCGGGATCCGTCATCGCCGTTTTCGATGTAGTAGGACACGCTTTCGCCCGTCTGCTCTGAAAGCCTGGTCAATATCGGCGTGACCGTATCGGCCAGGTTGAAGCTTTTCTCGTAGACCCGGCCCAAATAGAGCACGCGCGGCCCCAGCGTGTATTTGCCATCGCTGTGGCGCACGACGTAGCCGCAGCGCGCCAAAGAGTTCAGCAGCCGGAAAATCGTAGTCTTGTGCAGGGGCAGGCGCTGAGCCAATTGCGCCAGCGTCAGCTTGTCCGACCCCGGTTTGAAACAGTCCAGCACGCTCAGCGCCCGCTCCACCGCAACCACACCGTCATTGCTCATGATTCACCTCTCCGCATAGCCGCTTGGATTCTGTAGTCGTTGTACAGTATACAATACCGTTTCTATTTATATAATGGGATTTTCAGCGGGAGATCTCATGGTGGATAAGTCGATAGTCGTGATCACGGCGCATGTGGGCGATTTTGTATGGCGTTGCGGCGGTGCGATTGCGTTGCACGCCGAACTGGGCGTCCCGGTGCAGTTGGTGTGCCTGAGTTACGGTGAAAATGGCGAATCCAATTCGGCATGGGCCGCGCAGGCCCAAAATGACCGCCAGGCCGTCAAGGAGATCCGGCGCGCCGAAGCCGAACGCGCCGCCGCGTTGTTGGGGGTGGAATCCCTGCATTTCTACGATCTGGGCGACTATCCGCTGCCCGAGTCCGCCGAAACCGTCGACAGGCTGTCCCGGGTATTGCGCGCGGCCAAGCCGCAGATAATCGTCACGCATCCGGAAAAAGACCCCTCCAATCTGGACCATTGCCGCACATTCAATATGGTGCTGGGCGCCCGCATGAAGGCCATCGCCCCGGGCCATGGCGCGGACTTCATCCAGCCGCCGCAAGTATTGTGTTTCGAGCCTCATCAGCCCGAATTGTGCGGCTTCAAGCCCGACACCATCCTGGACATCACTCCGGTCTGGGAAAAGAAGCAGAACGCGATGCAGGCCATGGCCACGCAAAAGAACTTGTGGACCTACTACGAGCGCGTCGCGCTGCAGCGCGGCGCCCAGGGAGGCCGCCGAGCGCAGAAAGCGTCGATGTACGGCGAAGCCTATCAAACCATTTTTCCCTCGGCGCGCGCTTCGTTCTTTTGAAGAGCCGTTGCAACGCCGCAAACCGATTTTTGAACGCTGAACTTGAGGAGATGGACTATGAAGTACCGACACATCCTGGCCGGAATACTGGCGGCAGGCGCGTTATTGGCGGGGGCAGGGGCTTCGGCCGCCTATCCCGAACGCCCGGTGCGCATGATCATTCCGTTTGCGGCCGGCGGGCCCGCCGACCTGGTGGGGCGCGAGATTGCGGAAGCCGTCGGCAAGGAGATCGGCCAGCCCATCATCGTGGTGAATGCGGGCGGCGGGCATGGCGTCCCGGCCTTGAATCAGGTGCTGGGCGCGCCCGCCGACGGTTATACCTTGCTGATGCCGGCCTCGGGCAACATGACGATTCCATCCAAGGCGATGAAGGACAAGAATGTGCTGGAGCTGTTGTCGCCCATCAGCCAACTGACCCAAAGCCCCCATGTGCTGGTGGTCAATGCAAGCCTGCCCATAAATTCCGTGCAAGACCTGATCGACTACGCGCGAGCTCATCCCGGCAAGGTGAATTTCGGTTCGGCCGGCGTAGGCGGCATAGCGCATCTGGGCATGGAGCTGTTCAAGAGCCAGGCGGGCGTCGATGTGGTCCACGTCCCCTACCGGGGGACGTCGCAGGTCATCACCGACCTGGCGTCCGGCCAGGTCCACGCTTTGTTCAGCAGCATGCCGTCCTTGAAGCCCATGATAGACAAAGGGACCATCAAGGCTTTGGGAATGAGCGCTCCTTCCAGCGGTTCGGTAACGTCCAAGCTGCCGGTGATTTCGCAAGCGGGTTTGCCGGGCATGGAATACACTACCTGGTACGGCTTGTTTGCCAAGCGCGGGACGCCGGATGAAGTCATCCAGACCTTGAACGCGGCGGTGAAGAAGGCGCTGACCAACCCCGAACTGAATCGCAAGTTCGAGCCGCAGGGCGTGGAATTCGTATCGGGTTCGCCCGAGGAACTGGCCGCGCTGGTCAAGAAAGACACAGAGAAATGGACCCGTGTCATCGATGAGGCCGGCATAGAGCTGGATTAGGGCGGAATCTGGGGCCGGAGCCGAACCGAGGCCTGGGGCGGAATCGGGGCCTGGTGCTGGACCAAGGCCTGCGCGGCTGCGCCGGCCGCATCGGCAGGCGACAGGCCGCTACAGTGCGCACGCCTGCCGGGCCAGCCCGGTGATGGCGTCCCATTGCCGGGCCGCCACGGCGGATTCGGGCGTCAGCCAGGATCCGCCAACGCAGCTGACGTTGGGCAAGTCCAGATATTGCCGGGCATTCGCGGCATTGATCCCGCCCGTGGGGCAGAAGACGATATCGGGCAGGGGACCGTGCAATGCCTTGAGCAAGCGCGTGCCGCCGGCCGCTTCCGCGGGAAACAGCTTTTGCGCCGTAAAGCCCTGGTCCGCCGCGTACATGGATTCCGAGGCGGTGGCCACGCCGGGCAGAAAGGGAACGCCCGCCGCTCGCGCCGCCTGGGCCAGCGCCGGCGTCAGGCCGGGGCTTACGGCAAAGCGCGCGCCCGCCCGCACGGCCGCTTCCAGCTGGGCGGGGTTGCGCACCGTGCCCACGCCTACCAGCGCCTGCGGCACGTCGCGGCGGATGATCCGTATGGCTTCCAATGCCGTTTCGGATCTCAGCGTGATCTCCAGGCTGCGTATGCCGCCCGCGACCAGCGCCTGGGCCAGGTCCACCGCGGTGTCGAGGTCTTTGATGACGATGACCGGCATCACCGGGCTTTGTTTCAACAGTTCGAAAGCATTCATGAGTATCTCCGAGGGCGGCTCGATGGGAGCCTGTCGCCGCTGAAAGGGCGTGTCTTTTTAGGTGTCGGCAGGCCTTAGGGCAGCGCCAATGAACAGGCGCCGGCTTCGGCGGGACCAGCATGGCGCCGGAAGGCCGTGAAGAGTTCCCGTCCGTATCCGGCCTGGTGCTTGCTCAGGTCGGCCGCCGCCGGCGCGCGCTGCGCCCAGTCTTGCGGCGCCACGACGGATAATTCGCCAGCGCCCGCATCCAGCCGCAGTATATCGCCGTCGCGGATGCGCGCCAGCGGCCCGCCGCCCAGCGCTTCGGGGCTGAGGTGGATGGCGGCGGGCACTTTACCCGACGCGCCCGACATGCGGCCATCGGTGACCAGCGCGACCTTGAACCCCTGGTCCTGCAACACGGAAAGCACGGGTGTCAGTTTATGCAGTTCGGGCATGCCGTTGGCCCGGGGCCCCTGGAAGCGAACCACGGCCACCACATCGCGAGCCAGCAGGCCGCTGTCAAAGGCCTGCAGCAAGGCTTCCTGGCTGTCGAAGACCGCCGCCGGCGCCTGCACGATGCGGTGATCGGGATGCACCGCCGATACTTTGATGACGGCTCGCCCCAGGTTTCCGCTCAGCAGTTTCAGACCGCCGTCGCGGCTGAAGGGCTGGTCCGCGGGCCGTATGATGGCCGTGTCCAAAGAGTGCGGCGCCGCCGGCCGCCAGGACAGCTTGCCTTCGTCCAGCCAGGGCTCGCGGGTGTAATGGTGCAGGCCGTCGCCGGCCACGGTGCGCACGTCGGCATGGAGCAGGCCGGCATCCAGCAATTCCGCGATGACGAAGCCGATGCCGCCCGCGGCATGGAAGTGGTTGATGTCGGCCGCGCCGTTCGGGTAGACGCGGGCCAGCAGCGGAACCTGCGCGGAAAGTTCCGAAAAATCATCCCAATCTATGATGATGCCCGCCGCGCGCGCGATGGCGACCAGATGCAGAGTGTGATTGGTGGACCCGCCGGTGGCCAGCATGCCGACGATGCCGTTGACGATGGTTTTTTCCGTGACGACTTCGGCGATGGGCGTGAATTCGGCGCCCTGGGCGCCCAATTCCAGCGCCCGCTGCGCCGCCGCGCGCGTCAAGGCCTCGCGCAAAGGGGTGTTGGGCGGCACGAAGGCGCTGCCGGGCAGATGCAGGCCCATGATTTCCATGAGCATCTGGTTCGAGTTGGCCGTGCCGTAGAAGGTGCAGGTGCCCGGGCCATGGTAAGAGCGGGATTCGGATTCCAGCAGTTCGTCGCGCCCGATCTTGCCTTGGGCGAACAATTGCCGGGCCTGCGCTTTTTCACTGTTCGGGATGCCGCTGGCCATGGGGCCGGCCGGGATGAACACGGCGGGCAGATGGCCGAAGCTAAGCGCGCCCATCAGCAGCCCGGGGACGATCTTGTCGCAGACGCCCAGGTAGACGGCGGCGTCGAACATCTGGTGGCTGAGCGCAACCGCCGTGGCCATGGCGATGACATCGCGCGAAAACAGGCTGAGCTCCATGCCCGCCTCGCCCTGCGTGACGCCATCGCACATGGCGGGCACGCCGCCCGCGAATTGCGCGGTGCCGCCGGCGGCGAAGGCGGCTTGCTTGATCCATGCGGGGTAGGCGGCTAGCGGCTGATGAGCCGACAGCATGTCGTTGTAGGACGAGATGATGGCCAGGTTGGGGCGCGACATGCCCCGAAGGCGCTGCTTTTCGGCATCGGGCATGGCGGCAAAAGCGTGGGCCAGATTGGCGCAGCCCAGATGGCTGCGTTCCGTTTTCCTGCCATAGGCGGCGCCGCTGCGCGCCAGATATCGCCGGCGGGCGGCCCGGCTGCGCTGGATGATGCGGGCGGTGACGGCTTCGACGGCGGTATGGATGGCTTTCTCCTGAGAAGGTGGGATATCCCATGGCATGCGCATGTGCCGGCCAGTGCGTCGCGCAAGGCCGGTTGCGCCAAGGGCGGCTGCCTGCGCATGTAGTCCGCAGGGGATCAGGGCTGGCTGTCTGGATATTGTAGTTAAACTACATATTCAATGCAATGTAGTTATCTATGCGATGCAGTTTTCTATGCAAGGCAGATCGTTCTGCGAAGGCAATGCGGAGCCCCATCGATGCGGTTTCCGGGCGCCATGCATCAATAGATGGCTTGGAAGCTGCGATGGGCTGGATGCTGCGGTCAATGGGTGCTTTATGTAGTTTTACTATTTTCTGCGGGTCCGGCGCGCGGGCTTTATGCGCTCCCGGGCTCTATATCCTATGCACTTGCACCCGAGCTTGCATGCTCGCATGAACCGCCCATGCCGCCTGGGCTAGGGATGCTATCGAGGTCGCCGCGCCCGGCGGCTGCCGACTACTTGCTGCAGCGCCAGGCGGCGACGGCGACCATGGCCCAGGCGATGATGAAGGCCGTGCCGCCCAGGGGTGTGATGGCTCCCAGCCATTTGGCGCCGGAAAGCACCAGCGCGTACAGGCTGCCGCTGAAGATCAGGACGCCGGCGAGCATGACCGCGCCTGCGCGCTTGAACAAGGGCGTGGAGTAGTGGGCGGCGAGCAGGGCGGTCAGCAGCAGGCCCAGGCCATGCACCAGTTGGTACAGCACGGCCGTCTGCCAGACCGCCAGCATGTCGGGCTGGATGAAACGCTTCAAGCCATGGGCGCCGAAAGCGCCTGCGCCCACCCCTATCATCAGCAATACCGCCCCCGCGGCGGCGAGTTTGCGCTCATCCACTATTCCGCTCCGCTGCCGCGGGTCAGGCCCCGCGCTATGATGATCTGCTGGATCTGCGACGTTCCCTCGTAGAGCCGGAACAGCCGCACATCGCGGTAAAAACGCTCTACCGCATACTCGCTGACATAGCCAGCGCCGCCGTGTATCTGCACGGCCCGATCCGCGACCCGCCCGCACATCTCCGTGGCGAAGTACTTGGCGCAGGACGCTTCGATGGACACATCGCCGCCTTCGTCCCGTTTGCGCGCGGCGTCCAGCACCATGCACTCGGCGGCGTACAGTTCCGTCTTGGAGTCGGCCAGCATGGCTTGCACCAGCTGGAACTCGCTGATGGCCTGCCCGAACTGCTTGCGCGCCGTGGCGTATTCCAGTGCGTCGCGCAGCATGCGCTTGGCCGCGCCCACGGCGACCGCCGCTATGTGCAGGCGGCCCTTGTCCAGCACTTTCATGGCGGTTTTGAAACCCATGCCTTCGCGGCCGCCGATCAGATTGGCCGCCGGGACCTTGCAGTCCTCGAAAATGACATCGCAGGTGTGCGCGCCGCGCTGGCCCATTTTCTTGTCCACCTTGCCCAGCGACAGGCCGGGCGTGCCGGCCTCGACGATAAAGGCGGAAATGCCCGCGCCGCCCTTGATCGCGGGGTCCGTGCGCGCCATGACGGTGAATACGCCGGCTTCGGGCGCATTGGTGATGAAGCGCTTGGTGCCGTCCAGGACATAATGGTCGCCGTCGCGCCTGGCGCTGGTCTTGAGCGACGCGGCGTCCGAGCCCGCGTCCGGCTCGGTCAGGGCGAAGGAGCCGATGAGCTCGCCGCTGGCCAGGCGCGGCAGGTAAGCCTGCTTTTGCGCCTCGGTGCCGTCCAGGTAGATGCCCATGGCGCCTATGCCGTTATTGGTGCCGATCAGGGAACGGAAGGCGGGCGATGCCTGGCCGAGTTCGAAGGCGATGCGCACCTCCTCTTCCATGGTGACGCCCAGGCCGCCGTATTCTTCCGGCAATGACATGCCGAACAATCCCAGCTCTTTCATCTGGGCCACGACATCCTCGGGGATGCGGTCTGTTTCCGCGACTTCTTCTTCGCGCGGGATGAGCGCTTCCCGCACGAAGCGCCGGACGCTTTCTTCCAGCAGCGACTGGATTTCAGGATCTCGAATCATTGGGGGCTCTCTGTGAATGGGGCGGCCGGGCCGGACGACGGGCCATGGTTTCCACCCTCTATGTTTCCATCCCTCTACTTTAGCAGCCTGGATGATATGATGGATTCACATCTGCTTCACGGCCTGGCAAGGGCTATATACAAGGATGCGGCGCATATGGGCGGCAATGGCACCGGCGAGGACATGGGTACAGACGCTTCCGGCGACCCGGATGCCGGCGCGCTTTTTCAGCAGGCGGCGGTGGCCTCGGTATGGTACCGGCAAGGCCGGCCGCCGCGGGAAGTCGCTTTTCAGGACATACCCCGCATTCTGGCGGAGCGGCAGGGCTTGCTGTGGGTGGGGCTGAAGGAACCCGCTCCCGAATTGCTGGAAAGGCTGGGCGCCGATCTGGGGCTGTCGCAGCGCGCCATAGAGGAAATCATCGCTCCGCACCGCCGGCCCAAGATAGTCGAATTCGAGCAGTTGACGCTGGTCGTGGCCATCACCGTCGAGGTCGACAATCTGAAGCCCATGTTCGGCGACACGCAGATTCTGATCGGCAAGGGCTATCTGCTGACCATAAGGCGCGGCGCGACATCGACGCATCGCGAGCTGCGGGCCTTGCTGGAAAGTTCGCCCGAATTTCTGGGGCGGGGCAGCGACTATGTGGCTTCGGCCTTGCTGGATTTGCTGGTGGACCGCTATGTGGCCGCCTTGACCAAGCTGGAGGCGATCGTCGAAGGCGTGGAGCAGCACCTTCTGCTGCGCGGCTTCCGCGAAAGCGACATTAGGCGCCTCTACCGGCAGCGGCGCGACCTGCTGCGCATCCATACGGCCATCGCGCCCATGGTGGAAATCTGCCGGCGCCTGTCGCGGGTGGACATGCGCAATATCGATGCGGACAGCCGCGGCTATTTCGGCGAGGTCGCCGATCGCGTGCAGCGGGTGGTCGAATTCACCAGCAGCCTGCGCGAGGCGCTGGCTTTCGCCTTCGAAGCCAGTCTGATGATAGGGCAGTCGCAACAGACGGACACGACGCGCAAGCTGGCCGCCTGGGCGGCCATACTGGCGGTGCCGACCGCAGTGGCCGGCATTTACGGCATGAACTTTGCGCACATGCCGGAACTCGAATGGGTCTACGGCTATCCCGCCGTTCTGGGCGTCACTTTCACCATTTGCGCAGTGCTGTACCGCAAGTTCAAGAAAGCGGGGTGGCTTTAGGAAGGCGGCGGCAAAGAACATCCCTTTGGGGCGCCGCCCTGCGGCGGCAAGCGAGGTGCATCATGAACTGGGCTACGCATGAAGTTGTCAACCAGGTTACGCCGCTGGGCGATTACAACCTGTACACCACGGATATCGCTTTGCGGGAAGGGGTCGCCAGGGAAGGCGCGCAAGCGCACGCGGCCGCGCTGGAGCATTACGGCCAGCGCCTGGGGCTGCGGGAAACTTTTGCGCTGGCCCGCCAGGCCAACCGCTGCAAGCCGGAACTCATTACCTACGATGGGCAGGGCCATCGCGTGGATCGGGTGCAGTTCCACCCGTCCTGGCATCGGCTGATGCGCATGGCCTTTCTGCAAGGCATGCACAGCGGCGCCTGGTCTGCGCCGGGGCCGGGCGCGCACGTGGCGCGCGCCGCCGCCTACTTGATGCACGGCCAGGTCGAGGCCGGCACGCTGTGTCCCACGACCATGACCTCGGCGGCCATTCCCGTCCTGCAGCGCGAGCCATGGTTCGATTCTGTCGCTTCACGCCTGTATTCGACGCAGTACGACGAGCGCGACCTGCCTTTGGCGGACAAAACCTCCATGATGGTGGGCATGGGGATGACGGAAAAGCAGGGCGGATCGGATTTGCGCAGCAACACCACGCGCGCCGAACCCATCGGCCAGGGCGGGCGCGGCGCCCCGTACCGCTTGCTGGGTCATAAATGGTTCTTCTCTTCGCCCACCTCCGATGCGCATCTGGTCCTGGCCAGGCATGGCGACGCCTATTCCTGCTTCTACGTGCCGCGCTGGCTGGACGACGGCAGTCGGAACGGCGTGCGCATAGAGCGCCTGAAAGACAAACTGGGCAATTGCTCCAATGCCAGCGCCGAAGTGGAATTCCAGGACGCCGTGGGCGTGCTGGTGGGTGAAGAGGGCCGCGGCATCGCCACCCTGGTGGAGATGGCGGCTTACACGCGTCTGGATTGCGTGCTGGGCAGCGCCGCGCTGCAAAGGCAAGCCGTGGTCCAGGCCTTGCACCATGCGCGCCACCGCGTCGCCTTCGGGCAGCCGCTGATCCAGCAGCCCTTGATGCAGACCGTGCTGATGGACCTGGCGCTGGAAAGCGAGGCCGCCACGCAGCTGGCCCTGCGGCTGGCGCGCTCCTTCGACGCGGAGTCGGACGAGGATCTCGCCTATCGGCGCATCGTCGTGCCGGCGGCGAAGTTCTGGGTCTGCAAGCGCGGCATCGAATTGGGCGCCGAATGCATGGAAGTCCTGGGCGGCAACGGCTATGTCGAAGACGGCCCCATGGCACGGCTATATCGCGAAGCGCCGGTCAATTCCATCTGGGAAGGCTCCGGCAATATCATGTGCCTGGATGTGCTGCGCGCTTTGAAGCGCCATCCCGATCTGGCGGCCGCCCTGTATGGCGGGCTGGAGCGCGGCGCGCAGGACGAACCCTTGCTGAAGGCGAGGACGCAACGGCTGCTGGGCCTGCTGTCTTCGGCGCAGGCCGACCTGGAAGCGGCGGCGCGCTATGTGGCGCAGGAACTGATATTGCTCATCCAGGCCGCCCTGCTGCGCCGGCATGCGCCCCAGACCCTGGCCGATGCGTTCCTGCGCAGCCGCCTGGGCGAAGGCGGCCGGGTGTTCGGCGCGGCGCCGTCTCCAATGGCCCTGCACAGCGTGCTGGACCGCGCATGGCCGCAATAGCCGGTCGCGGCCCGGTTCGGGGGCGCTCTTGTTGGGGAATCAACCCATTATTACGGCGCCGCGCAGCCCCTATAATCGGTTCCACCCGGCTGCGATGAGGCGGCGGGGCGGGCTGGCATGCGAACCGGTGAAGGATGAATAAAGCATTGGATTTTTTGGCGGGTAAAGTCGTCGAGGCCTTGATGGCGCGCCGGGCGGGCAAGCTGCTGCTGGCGGGGCTGGTGCTGGGGGCCGGTGTATTGGGCGCCGTGGCGTTCAGGCCGGATGCCGGCGCCCGGCCCGCCGCCGCGGCCGGGCAGTACGAGCTGGCCGGGCGGGTGGTGCGCGTGGCGGATGGCGATACGTTCAATGTATTGGTCCAGGGCCGGCAGCAGCGCGTGCGTCTGGCCAGCATCGATGCGCCGGAAGTCACCAAGGACAAGGAGCGGCCCGGCCAGCCGTTTGCGCAAGCTTCGCGGGATGCGCTGGCCAACTTGGTCGCCGGCAAGGAGCTGACGATGATCTGCTACGAGAAGGATCGCTACGAACGCAATATTTGCGACGTGCCGCTGGCCGGCGGCATGACGGCCAATCAGAAGCAGGTGGAAAGCGGCATGGCCTGGGCCAATATGGAAGGGCGGGGCAAGTTCATGCGCGATGCCAGGCTGCCGCCCTTGGAGCGGCAGGCCAGGCAGGCGGGGCGCGGCCTCTGGCGGCAGGCCGACCCCGTGCCGCCCTGGGTGTGGCGTTACCAATGCTGGCAGAAGCAACAGTGCTAGGGCGCGCTTCCATGCGAAGTCCCGGGCTGTGGGCAAGCATTCTGCTCTGCCTGGCGCTGCTGGCGGGCTGTTCGCGCGCGCCGGTCAACAGCCCCTATCCGGACGGCGCCGAACAGGCCAATGTGCTGTACACGGCCTTCACGCAGCGCTCGCCCAAATACCTGGATCCGGCCAGCTCCTACTCCACGGACGAAACGCCTTTTACTTATTCGATCTACGAACCGCTGTATGCCTACGATTATCTGGCGCGTCCGTACAAGCTGATCCCCCGGGCGGCGGCGTCCATCGATCCGCCCGTATACCTGGACAAGAATGGCCAGCCGCTGCCCCAGGATGCGCCGGGCCAGGATGTCGCGATCAGCGTGTACGACATACGCATCAAGCCCGGCATACGCTTTCAGCCGCATCCCGCTTTCGCCCGCAAACCCGATGGTTCCTATGTTTATTGGCCTTTGGCGCCGGGCGGGCTCGATGGGAAATACGGTATCGACGCCTTCCCTGAAACCGGCTCGCGCGAGCTGCAGGCGGCCGACTATGTCTATGCCTTCCGGCGCCTTGCCAGCCCGCGCGTGGTGTCGCCCATTTACGGCATCATGGCCGAACACGTTGTCGGCATGCGCGCCTATGGAGAAGAGCTGAAGCGCCGGGAACAGGCGCTGCGCGAGCAGGGAGGCGCGGGCCCGCGCCCCTGGCTGGACTTGCGCCAAGCCGGCTTCGACGGCGTGCAGGCGCTCGATGCGCATACCTTGCGCATCAAGGTCCTGGGCAAATATCCCCAATTCAAGTATTGGCTGGCCATGACCTTCACCGCGCCCATACCCTGGGAGGCGGACCGCTTTTACCACCAGCCGGGCATGGCCGAGCATAATCTTTCGCTGAATACCTGGCCGGTGGGCACAGGCCCCTACATGCTGGTCGAATCCATCGTCAACAGGCGGCATGTGCTGCAGCGCAATCCCAATTTCCGCGGCCAGCCCTATCCCTGCGAAGGCGAGCCGGGCGACCGGGAAATGGGGCTGCTGGACGACTGCGGCAAGCTTACGCCCTTCATCGACCGCATCGTGTTCTCGCTGGAAAAAGAAAGCGTGCCGCTGATGGGCAAGTTCCTGCAGGGCTATTACGATGTCCCGCAAGTGGACCGCGGCGATTATGGCGTGGCCATGCGCGTGGCGGCGGGCGACTCGGCCGACAAGGCGGCGCTGTATCAGGAACGCGGCCTGCAGTTGCGCAGCTCCACCGAGGCGTCGGTGTATTACATGGGGTTCAACTGGCGCGACCCGGTGGTGGGGCGGGGCGATACGCCCGAACAACAGGAAAAGAACCGCAAGCTGCGCCAGGCGGTCAGCATCGCATTCAACTGGGAACAGTTCGTTTCCATCTTCCAGAACGATGAAGGGCAGGTGGCCTACGGTCCCGTGCCTCCCGGCGTGCTGGGCTACCAGGAGCCGCCCGCGGGCTTGAACCGGCAGGTCTATACGCTGGAGAACGGCCGCGCCGTCCGACGTCCGCTGGACGAGGCGAAACGTTTGCTGAGCGAGGCCGGCTATCCGGACGGGCGCAGCGCCGAAACCGGCAAGCCCTTGATATTGCACTTCGATTCGGCCGGCGGCATGGGCTCCAGCGCCATGCTGGACTGGATGCGGCGCCAACTGGCCGCCATCGGCATACAGCTGGAGGTGCGGGCCACCGACTACAACCGCTTCCAGGACAAGATGCGCAATGGCAGCGCGCAAATGTATATGTGGGGCTGGGTGGCCGATTATCCGGATGCCGAGAATTTCCTTTTTCTGCTGTACGGTCCCAATGCCAAGGCCGACAACGGCGGGGAGAACGCGTCCAATTACAAGAATCCGGAATACGACCGCCTGTTCGAGCAGATGCGTTTCCTGGACGACGGGCCCGAGAAAGAAGCGCTGGTGCACAAGATGGTGGCCATCGTCCAGGCCGATGCGCCATGGATGTTCGGCTATTTTCCGAAGTCGGGCGGCGCCTACCAGTCCTGGGTGGGCAATGCCAAGCCCACGCAGATGGTGCGCAACACCTTGCAGTACTACCGCATCGACCCCGCCCTGCGCGAACAGAAGATCAAAGCCTGGAACGCGCCTTTGTGGTGGCCCTTGTGGCTGCTTGCCGCGGCGCTCGCCGCGGGCGGGCTGCTGGCGTGGCGGGTGGCGCGCCGGCGCGACCGCGCAAGCGCCGTGACGGGCTCCGATTTGTCGAGACAATCATGACGCGTTATATCGTGCGCCGGCTGCTGTACGGCATCCTGATTCTGATCGGGGTCAATCTGCTGACCTTCCTGCTCTTTTTCGCCGTGAACACGCCGGATGACATGGCGCGCCTGTCCATAGGCGGGCAGCGCGTCAGCCAGAGCGCGATAGAGCGCTGGAAGTCCGAGCGCGGCTACGACAAGCCCTTGTTCTTCGACGCCCAGGCCAGCGGCGCGCAGAAATGGACCAACACGATTTTTTACACCCGATCCGTTCCCCTGCTGCATTTTGATTTCGGCTTTTCGGACGAAGGGCGCGACATCGGCAACGAGATCTCGCAGCGCATGGGGCCGAGCCTGGCCCTGGCCATCCCCACATTTCTGCTGGGCCTGTTCGTATGCATTTCTTTTGCCTTGCTGCTGGTTTTTTTCAAAGGAACGCCGCTGGATTTCGCGGGAGTGGTGATCTGCGTGGTGCTGTTGTCGATTTCCGGGCTGTTCTACATCATTGCCGGGCAATGGCTGTTCGCCAAGATTTTGCGCTGGGTGCCGTATTCCGGCTTCGTGGACGGCTGGGGCAGCCTGCGTTTTCTGGTGCTGCCGGTGCTGGTGGGCATTTTGTCGGGGCTGGGTGCGCAAGCCCGCTTTTACCGGACCTTGTTCCTGGAGGAATGGGGCAAGGACTATGTGCGGACGGCGCGGGCCAAGGGTCTGTCGGAAAGAGTGGTGCTTTTCAGGCATGTATTGCGCAACGCCATGCTGCCCATTCTGACGGGCACGGTGTCGGCCATACCGCTGCTGTTCATGGGCAGCCTGATCTCGGAATCCTTCTTCGGCATACCCGGCCTGGGGAGCTACACCATAGACGCCATCAACGCCCAGGATTTTTCCATCGTGCGCGCCATGGTGTTCCTGGGTTCGGCCCTGTATATCGTCGGGCTGATACTGGCCGATATCTCTTACACCCTGGCTGATCCCAGGGTCCGATTCGAGTAGCGCCATGCCGAAGTTCGTTTTTCTATGGACCGATATTTTTGTATTCGCCCTGGTGCTGGGCCTGGCCGCCTATGTCTGGAAGGTTCGGCGCAGCGTGTCCCTGCGTTCGGCCTGGGCCAGCGTGGGGCGTACGCCCTCGGCGATGTGCGCGGCCGTCGTGCTGCTGTGTTTCGCCGCCCTGGGGGTGCTGGATTCCATTCATTACCGGCCCTTGCTGCCTCCCGTGCAGGCGGCGGGAGCGCAGGGTTCGAGTGCTGCGGGGCAGGGCGCGGGGCCGGCCCAGGCTCAGGGCCAGCCTCAGGCTCATGTTCAGGCCGAACAGCGCATCTATTCGCCCGTGCTGCGTTCCGCCCTGGATGATCTGCTGGGCCTGACCCAGTTGACCAAGCGCGAAAACACTTACTCGGCGCCGCTGGCGATCCGCCAATTCACCAAGGAAACCGAGCTCATCGACGGCAAGGCGGTGCGCGACTTTCCCAGGCTCAAGCACGCGGGGCGGCTGCTGGAAGACGAATCCGGGCACGAGGCCGATATCTACCGCCGCCTGGGCCAGGGCGTGCTTGCCGGCCTGGTAGCATGCGGGCTGGCGGCGGGGCTGCTGACCGGCCTGCACAGGCCGGGCCGGCGCAGCCTGGCGGAGGCTTGGTCGGCCTGGTGGCGCGGCGCTTCAGGCCTGCCCTGGCGGGCGATGTGGCTGACCTTGTGCGTCATACTCATGCTGGCGTCCGTGGCGCTGTCGCTGGGCGCCAATTACCATGTCCTGGGCACGGACAGAACGGGTAACGATGTGCTGTGGCAATGCCTCAAGAGCGTCCGTACCGCGCTCGTCATCGGTACGCTGACCACCCTGGCCATGCTGCCGCCGGCGCTGGGCTTCGGCATCGCGGCCGGCTATTTCAAGGGACGGGTGGACGATGTCATCCAGTACATCTACACCACGCTCACGTCCATACCGGGCGTGCTCTTGATCGCCGCCTGCGTGCTCATGATGCAGGTCTACATCGACCAGAATCCGGCCCTGTTCGACACTGTGGCGGCGCGCGCCGACCTGCGGCTTTTCCTGCTTTGCATGATACTGGGGCTGACTGGCTGGGCCGGGCTGTGCCGGCTGCTGCGCGCCGAAACCCTGAAGCTGCGCGAACTGGAATATGTGCAGGCCGCCCGCGCCTTCGGCGTCGGCCACTTGCGCATCATGCGGCGCCATTTGCTGCCCAACCTCATGCATATCGTCCTGATCACCCTGGTGCTGGAATTTTCCAGCCTGGTGCTGTACGAAGCCGTACTGTCGTATCTGGGCATAGGGGTGGATCCCAGCACGCCCTCCTTCGGCACCATGATCGACTCGGCGCGCCTGGAGATGTCGCGCGACCCGATGATCTGGTGGAATTTGCTCGGCGCCTTCGTCTTTCTGCTGGCGCTGGTGTTGTCGGCCAATATTTTCGCTGACGCGGTGCAGGATGCCTTCGACCCGCGCACGCGGCGCTACCGGGTCAAACCCTCGACGCCGCATCCCGGGCATGCGCATCCGGGCCGGGGCGGCTTGCCGGCGGGAGGTCCGGCGGCGTCGGATAGCGCTGCGGGCGGCGCCATGGCGGGCGGCGTTCAAGCCATGGAGGACGGGCGATGAGCGGCGGTCAACAACTGTATGGCGCGGCTTCCGGGGCGGGAGCGGCGGGCGATACGGTGCTATCGGTGACCGGCCTGTCGGTGCAGATCGCCAGCGATGCGGGGATGACGCAGGCGGTCAAGTCGCTGCAACTGGCCATCAAGCGCGGGGAAACTTTTGCTTTGGTGGGCGAGTCGGGCTGCGGCAAAAGCATGACGGCGCTGGCTTTGCTTCGCCTGCTGCCCGAAGCCGGCCGGATCACCGCCGGCCGCATCATCCTGGGCGGGGGCGCCGGCACGGCCGATGCCGACGGTGATGGCGATAGGGCGCGTTCCCATGGCGTTGCGGACGGCGGCCGCGGCGGCGTTCTTGCCGGCGGCATCGAAGATGGCGGCGCTGCTTATGCCGCGGAACCCCGGCATGGCGGCGTCTATGCCGGCTTCACCGAGCTTGGCGGGCTGTCGGAGCGGGATATGCGGCGGATCAGAGGCGGGCGGATCGGCATTATTTTCCAGGAGCCCGCCACCAGTTTGAATCCGGTCATGACGGTCAGGCAGCAGTTGTTCGAGACCTTGCGCGCGCATACGCAATATCGCGGCAAGGCCTTGGCCGAGCGAGCGGCATGGTGGCTGGAAAGGGTGGGCATACCGGATGCGGTCCAGCGGCTGGACGATTACCCCTTCCAGTTTTCGGGCGGGCAGAAGCAGCGCATCATGATCGCCATCGCCCTGGCGGCCGAGCCCAGGCTGCTGATCGCCGACGAGCCGACCACGGCGCTGGATGTCACCGTGCAGGCTCAGATACTGGATTTGCTGGCCGACATACAAGGGGAAATGGGCCTGGCCATTTTATTGATCACCCATGATCTGGCGGTGGTCAAGAACGTGGCCGATCATGTGGCGCTGATGCGCGCGGGCGAAATCGTCGAAACCACCGATGCGGCCAGCTTCTTCGCCGCCCCGCGACATCCTTATGCGCGCCAACTGCTGGCCGCCATCCCGACTTTTGAAAAGCGCGGGCGCCCGCTTTCCGACGCGGGCCGCGGTCCGGCTGGAGGTATCGATGGGCCGGAGGCGGCGGGCCAAGGTCCGGAAGCGGGCGTGCTTTCGCAAGCAAGCCATCACCATCGGCCTGCGACAGAGCCCTTGCTCGTGGTCCAGGGCCTGTCCGTCGCCTATAGGAAGAAGGGCGGTTTTCTGGGCCGGGGCGCCGCAGCGATCGAAATCGTCAAAGACGTGTCTTTCGAATTGCGTCCCGGCGAAACCATGGCCTTGCTGGGCGAGTCGGGCTGCGGCAAGACTACCATCGCCAAGGCCTTGCTGCGCCTGCTGGACAAGCAGGCCATTGTGCGCGGGCAGGCGCGCCTGGGTGGAGTCGACCTGCTGAGCGCGCGCGGCCCGGCTTTGCGCAAACTGCGGCAGTCCATACAGATCGTTTTCCAGGATCCCTATGCCTCCCTGGACCCGCGCATGCTGGTGGGCGAAGTGCTGGACGAGGGCCTGGCCGCTCTGCGGCCCGACCGCTCGCGCGCCCAGCGCGCGGCGCAGATCAGGGAACTGCTCGACAGGGTGGGGCTGCCCGCCAATACGGCGCAGCGCTATCCGCACGAATTCTCCGGCGGCCAACGCCAGCGCATCGCCATTGCGCGGGCGCTGGCCGTGGAGCCCGCCGTCCTGATTTGCGACGAACCCACCTCCGCGCTGGATGTCTCGGTGCAGGCGCAGATCCTGGACCTGCTGCAGGTCTTGCAGGCGCAGACCAACATCGCCTATTTATTCATCACCCACAATTTCGGCGTCGTCGAATACTTATCCGACCGCATCGCCGTCATGCACAAAGGGCGCATCATCGAAGCGGACGCGGCGGAAACCGTATTGAAATCGCCGCGCCATCCGGAAACCAGGCGCCTGCTGGACGCCGTGCCTCGTCTATGAGGCCTGGCGATTTTGCCGCTATGCCGCCATGCGGTGGCAGACTACGGATTCTGGGCGGAGCCCTATAATGGCGGCATGGATGGAAGGCGGGCGGGCCTTGAATTTTGCGATCAACGCCCGCATATTGGTGTCATGGCTTTGAAAGTATACGATCTCGAATGCGCCGAGGGCCATGTGTTTGAAGGGTGGTTTGCCTCGGCCGACAGCTATGAATCCCAGCAATCGCGCGGCTTGCTGAGCTGCCCTGTGTGCGGCGGCAGCCAGGTCAGCAAAAAGCTGTCCGCTCCGCGGCTCAATGTCGGCCACATCAAGAACTCCGGCGCTGGCGCCTCGCAGGCGGCCGAGCCTTCAGCTATGGCGGCGGGGGGTTCCGCGCAGCTGGCGGAATTCCAGGCCCAGGTGTTCAAGCATATGCGCCAACTGCTGCGCAATACCGAAAACGTGGGGGCGCGCTTCGCCGAGGAAGCGCGGCGCATGCATGAGGGCGAAGTCAAAGAGCGCGCGATACGCGGCACCGCGACGCGCGAGGAAAGAGAGGACCTGCAGCGTGACGGCATAGCCGTCATGCCCATACCTGATTTCCTGGATGACGACCGCTTGCAGTAACCAATCCCAATAACCAATAGCCAATAATCAGTAATCAGTAATCGGTAACCAAGCGTTGAGCGCCAAGAGCCCAATAACCATGAGCCCTAGAGCCGAGAGCCGAGTATTTCGGCCGGTTCGCACGCGCGCCGCCGCGGGCGCCCGGGCGGATGTCCCCGCCGGGGGCCGCCCGGATGTCCCATGGGGCTGGCTATACGCCTACTGCTATACGTCTGCTTGAAGTAGACCGACAGCTCGCGCAAGAGCCCGTTCGGATGCTTGGACGGGGTCAAGGGAGCGAGCTTGTCCACGCTGTAGCTGACGTCCGGATGGCAGGATGTCGTTCTGCAGGCCGTCGCCGTCCTTGAGCTTGAAGGTCTGCACCGAATTGTAGAACCGGTTCTGGTACAGCTCCTGCGGCAACTGCTGGCGGAACATCTCGTAGAACTTCTTTTCGTCCGCGTTGCTGGCGGGGATGGTGATGTAGTGGTCCGGCGCCAGCCTGTGCAGGATGCCCGCCACCCTGACCGCATCCGGGATCAGGGTTTGCCAGGTCATGCCGTACTTGTCCAGGTCGAGTTCGTTGCCCACGCTGAAGGAGTGCACAGCGGGATGGATGACGCCGCAGCCATTCTTTTCGCCCCAGACAGCCTGGAAGTTGGCGGCCGTCAAGTCGGAATCGAAAAAGGCGCCGGTGGGATTGCTGTTGAATGCATGGGCGACGCGTCAGGGTGCGCGTGCGCTGTTATTGCGCAGATGTATCGGTGAATAACAAAATGTTACAATACAAGGGCCAAGACGGCATCTGCCCATAGAGAAGGCGGCTACCCGAATTGGCGCCGCCGGCATGCCGATATGGGCGGCATTTTTGTAAAAAGAAAAAAGCGCCCCCTCGGGGGCGGCGAGCCGCAGGCGCAGCGTGGGGCTCTTTTGTCGCTTACATCACGCGGCTGCGATATTCGCCGCTGCGGGTGTCGATTTCTATCTTGTCGCCGATATTGCAGAACAGGGGGACGGCGACTTCCATGCCGGTGTTGGTCTTGGCGGGTTTCAGCACTTTGCCCGAGGTGTCGCCCTTCACGGCCGGCTCGGTGTAGGTGATTTCACGCACCACGATGGTGGGCAATTCGACGGAGATGGCGCGGCCTTCGTAGAACACGACTTCGACCTGCATGCCTTCTTCCAGATAGTTCAGCGCATCGCCCATGCTTTCGGCTTCGACTTCGTACTGGTTGTATTCCTCGTCCATGAAGACGTACATGGGGTCGGCGTAGTACGAGTAGGTGCATTCTTTTTTGTCCAGCACCACGACTTCGAATTTTTCGTCCGCCTTGTATACCGATTCGCTGCCCGAGCCGGTAAGCAGATTCTTGAACTTGAGCTTGACGACGGCCGCATTGCGGCCGGATTTGTTGTATTCGGCTTTCTGTACGACGAGGGGATCGTTGCCCACCATCACTACGTTGCCAACGCGCAATTCCTGTGCGGTTTTCATATGAAAAACTCCGGGGATTTCAGCTTGCTCCGCCTGATGCGGCAATGCACGGCTAAAGCAGAACCTACAAAACCCATTATTTTAACCTTTTCGCCGCTGCTGCGTGCAAAACCCTATCAGCGAGTGGGCCAAATCGGTTTGCCTGGCCAATTTGTCGCACCAGGAGGCGCTGGCCGCTGTCCATTCCCTCCAGTTGTTTCCCCGCAGCGCGGCATCCAGCGCGCCGGCCAGGGACGCATCGCCGGTATTCCAGTAGGTTTGCGCCCTGGCGGCTTCCGCACCGAGCGGCGACAGGCCCAGCCAGGCGTCGAGCTTGGCCAGGTGGGCGGCTTGCTGCTGCGGATAGAGCTGCCAGAGCAGGGGCTTGCCGGCCCACAGCGCCCTGACCAGCGAGTCCTCGCCGCGCACGCAATTCAGGCTGCCGCCCCACAGCAGGCGATCGAAGGCATCCTGATCCACAAAAGGGATCTGATGTACATGCACATGGCCATGCTGTCCTCGCGGCAGCCCGGGGCAGACTCCGGCGGGCACCAGGATGACGGCGGGCTCCGCCGATCTGCATAGCGCATCCAGCAAGCCCTGCACGGGCGCATTCGGGTAGGCGAAGAGCATCACCTGGCGTGCGCCGCTTCGCAGCAGGCCTATCTGGGTGGCCGGCAGGCCGACATGGCCCAGCAGGCTCGCCTGCCGCCCCCAATCGGACAGCCAGTCTTCGCGGTCGGACAGCAGCCCCGGTTCGCGCAGCAGGCCTCCGGTTCCGGGCGTGAAGCCGGGAAAGAAAAATGCCTTGCGCAAGCCGTTGGCTTGCAGCGAGGGCAGGGCGTGGCAGCCCTCCACCCAGGATTCCGCGCTCAGGTATTCCAGGTTGATCCACAGGCTGTCGCGCTGGATCATGCTCTCGATGAAGGCCGCGGGGGGATCGCAGGCGAAGGCTTCGATGACGATCTCGCGCGCGGGCAAGGCGGGCGGGCTCTCGGTCCAGTGCACGATGTCCACGCCGCGTATGTTTTGCAGGTCGACGCCGGCGTTCACGCCCGGCTGGATGCGCGCGAAGCTGCGCAGGTCGTCCACCCACAGGCGCACGGCATGCCTTTGCGGCATGCCCGCCAATTGCCGGGCCAGCCGCCAGCACACGCCTATATCGCCGAAGTTGTCGACGACGCGACAGAAAATATCAAAGGAAAACCGGATCATTCAATGAAAGCGGATGGGATTCAGATCCGTTTCCTCGGGCAGTTCCGGATGCAGCATCTCGCCCAGCGGATTGGGGAAATGCGGAGCCCCGCAATCATCGCAGAATTCGCAGGGATATATGCCGGGCAGGCGCCGCACATCGCTTACGCCGAGCTCTTTCAGCAAGGCGGCGATTTCATCGGGCACATCGACGTGGCCCGCTTCCATGCCGTCGGCGACGGCTTCTTCTTTGCTGAGCACGGGCCAGATGCAGCCATAGATGACTTCATTGCTTTGGCGCGTGCTGAAACCGATGCGGTATTCCTCTATGGCGTTCTCGCCGCAGCCGGCGATGACCGCGCGCAGTTCGGCGCCGGGCAGGTGCGCGGCGGTATGCAGCCAGGTCACGGCGGCTCTCAGCGCCAGCGGCCGTATGCGCCTGTCGGCCTCGCGGCTGTTCACATAGTAGGCATCGGGCTGCAGATATTCGATCTGGCAACCGGTAAAAAGGGGCACCAGGATTTGCGCCGCGGCTTGTTCCCAGGCTTCGTGGCAATCCCGCCGCGATGGAAAGGAAAATTCGCCCTGCGCGACTTGCCAGCGGAAGAGCGGCTCGCCCCTGGGCGCGACGAGCGCGCCGACGAGAAAACGCGCATCGGCCAGCATGCCTTCCGGATCGGCCGCCCGCTGGACCAGGCCCGCGTCATGGGGCGCGCCCAGCGCCTGCAGGGCGAGGTTTTGGGTCCAGCCGCGGGTTTCCTGGAAGGATTGCGGCATCTGATCGAAATTGACCAGGTCCGGCAGCAGCGCCAGCCGCACTCCCGGCGCGGCGATATGCTCGGCCACCAGGGCCCTCAGGCCTTCGCGCTGCGCCTGATCCAGCTTGCCGTCGGGCAGGCGGTAGCGCGTCCAGGCGACCACGGGCGCGGAGAAAAGCAGGGCGTCGTAATCTTGCCCCTGCAAAGTCAGGGTGGTGGATTCGGAAAAGGTTTCCGCCTGCTCGACCAGGATTTCGTAGGCGTTGATATCGGCGGCAAGCAGATGGTCCAAGGCGGTTTCAACGGCCTTGTTCTTCCTGCCCAGCAAAAGCTTGTCCAGCTGGGCGCCCAGCAGGCGTTCCCAATAAACATCTTCTAGCCGGCTTCCCGAGCGCGCCAGGGCTTCTGTAAGGGCCAGAAGACGCTGGACATCGCGGGGCAGACGAGAGCGGGAAGGAGCAGACATTCGTAGCATGTATCGGTCAAAGAGATTTTATATAGTGTAACGTAGGCCAAAATGGAAATCCCCGGCGCGCCCTGCTGTGGGCGCGCCGGGGCGGTAGCGGCGCCGCGGCCTGGGCCGGGTCAGGCGGCGAGCAGTTCGCGCAATACGTAAGGCAGTATGCCTCCGTGCAGGTAATAATCGACTTCGGTGGCGGTGTCGATGCGCAGCAGCATGCTGACCTGCTGCGAACTGCCGTCTTTGCGGTGTATGGTCAGGGTGACATCCTGCTGCGGCCTGATGCTGGCTTCGATGCCGGAAATGTCATAGGTTTCCTCGCCGGTGATGCCCAGCGATTCCACGCTGTCCGCGCCCTTGAACTGCAGGGGCAGCACGCCCATGCCGACGAGATTGCTGCGGTGGATGCGCTCGAAGCTGCGCGCCACCACGGCCTTGACGCCCAGCAGCTGCGTGCCTTTTGCCGCCCAGTCGCGCGACGAACCGGTGCCGTATTCTTCGCCGGCGAACACCACCGTGGGCACTTGGGCGGCCACATATTTCATGGCGGCGTCGTAGATGGACAGGCGCTCGCCGCTGGGTTGATACAATGTTTCGCCGCCTTCGAAACGGCTGCCGTCCGGCAGAGGGGGGATCATCAGATTCTTGATGCGCACATTGGCGAAGGTGCCGCGCATCATGATTTCATGGTTGCCGCGCCGCGAGCCATAGCTGTTGAAGTCCTGCTTCATCACGCCATGGGATTTCAGCCACTGGCCCGCCGGGGAGCTTTCCTTGATGGAGCCCGCCGGGGAGATGTGGTCGGTGGTGACCGAATCGCCGAATATGGCCAGAGCCCGCGCGCCTTTCACCACGGGCATGGCCGGCGGACGCATTTCAAAGCCCTCGAAAAAGGGCGGCTCGGCGATATAGGTGGATTCGGGCCAGGTGTAGACATCGCCGTCGACGCCGGAAATATTCTTCCAGAGTTCGCCCGGGTTGGTCTTGATCTCGGCATAATTGCTGCGGAAGACCGTGGGGTCCATGGCATGGCGAAGCAAGGCCTGTACTTCGGCGTTGCTGGGCCAGATATCGCCCAGCCAGACGTCGCCGTTCGTTCCCTTGCCTACCGGTTCGGTCATCAGGTCGCGCAATACGGTGCCCGCCAGCGCGTAGGCCACGACCAGCGGCGGCGAAGCGAGGAAGTTGGCCTTGATGTTGGGATGTATGCGCGCCTCGAAGTTGCGGTTGCCGGACAGTACGGCCGAACAGACCAGGCTGTTCTGGGTGATGGCTTCATTCAGGTCGGGCGTGAGATCGCCCGCGTTGCCTATGCATGTCGTACAGCCGTAGGCCGCCACATCGAAGCCCAGTTTCTCGAGGTAGGGCAGCAGGCCGGTCTTTTTGAGGTAGTCGGTGACGACGCGCGAGCCCGGCGCCAGCGAGGTCTTGATGTGCTTGGGTACGCTCAGGCCCGCCTCGACCGCTTTCTTGGCCATCAGGCCGGCGGCCAGCAGCACGCTAGGGTTGGAGGTGTTGGTGCACGAGGTGATGGCGGCGATCAGGATGTCGCCGTTGCGCACCTGGGTGCCCGCGCTGGTGGTGAAGGTTTCGTACAGCTTCTCGGGCGGCTGGTTGAAGCCCGTGGCGGACTGTTCGGAATACAGGCGGGTGAAGGTGTTCTTGACATCGCCCAGTTCGATGCGGTCTTGCGGGCGCTTCGGCCCGGCGAGCGATGGCGTCACCGTGGACAGGTCCAGAGTGATCAATTGCGTGTAGTTGATGCTGCGGGCGTCCGGCACGCCGTACATGCCTTGCGCCTGGAAGTAGGCCTTCAGGGCGGCGATTTCGTCCGTCGTGCGCCCGGTGCCTTTGAAGTATTCCATGGTGCGGTCGTCCACCGGGAAGAAGCCCATGGTGGCGCCGTATTCGGGCGCCATATTGCCTATGGTGGCGCGGTCGGTGACCGACAGGCTGGACGTGCCGGGGCCGCAGAACTCCACGAACTTGCCGACGACCTTGTGCCTGCGCAGCAGTTCGGTAATGGTCAGCACCAGGTCGGTGGCGGTCACGCCGCCGCGCAGCTCGCCCTTGAGCTCGACCCCCACGACGTCCGGCGTCAGGATGTAGACCGGCTGGCCCAGCATGCCGGCTTCGGCTTCGATGCCGCCCACGCCCCAGCCCACGACGCCTATGCCGTTGATCATGGTGGTATGGCTGTCGGTGCCCACCAGCGTGTCCGGGTAGTACACATTATTGGCCGCATCGTAGTGCACGCCGCGGGCCAAGTGTTCGAGGTTGACCTGGTGCACGATGCCGAAGCCCGGCGGCACGACCCTGAAGGTGTCGAAGGCCTGCATGCCCCATTTCATGAACTTGTAGCGTTCCTGGTTGCGCTGGAACTCCAGCTTCATGTTCAGTTCCAGCGCCTGCGGGGTGCCGAAATAATCGATCATGACCGAGTGGTCGACGACCAGGTCGACCGGAACCAGGGGTTCGATGCGCTTGGGGTCTTTACCCATCTTGGCCGCCACCGAGCGCATGGCCGCAATGTCGGCCAGCAGGGGCACGCCGGTGAAGTCCTGCAGCACCACACGGGCCACGACGAAAGGGATTTCGCTGTTGCGCTTGGCGCGCGGCCTCCAGCCCGCCAACTGCTTCACGTGTTTTTCAGTGATCTTCTTGCCGTCGCAATTGCGCAGCACGGATTCCAGCACGATGCGTATCGACACAGGCAGGCGCTGGATGTCTATTCCCAGTGCTTCGCCCAATGCCGGGAGCGAATAGAGCTGGGCCGTTTTGCGCCCGACCTTGAATTTTCTTAAGCTGTTGAACGTGTTGTGCGGCATGGAAAGCTCCGAAAAAATGGAGGGGTTGGCTTTAAGCTGGGCCGGCCGGCGATCCGGCGGCAGGCGTCGGGCAGCCTGACCCCTTATTTTAGGCCCGATTCCGCAAGTTTTGTGCCCCGGCCGCGAAGCCGCCCTTCGCGGGTCGCGGAGCGGGCCGCGGCGATGGGCCGGCCGGCATTGCACCGGGCATTAAAAAGAGCTTCCGGCCCCAAGGGCCGGAAGCTCTGGCGCCGCGAGCCGGCGCGGCCTGGTCAGGCTGCCTGGTGCAAGCCGCCTTACACACCTACCGAATCGGCGATTTCCTTATAGTCTTCGATCTGGTCGAAGTTCAGATACTTGTAGATCTGATCGCCGCTCTGGTTGATGACGCCCATGTCGGCCATGTATTCCTCGCGGGTGGGGATGCGGCCCAGGCGCGAGCAGATGGCGGCCAATTCGGCCGAACCCAGGTACACATTGGTGTTCTTGCCCAGCCGGTTGGGGAAGTTGCGGGTGCTGGTCGACATCACGGTCGCGCCCTCGCGCACTTGCGCCTGGTTGCCCATGCACAGCGAGCAGCCGGGCATTTCGGTGCGCGCGCCGGCGGTGCCGAAAACGCCGTAATGGCCTTCCTGCGTCAGTTGCTGCGCGTCCATCTTGGTGGGCGGCGCCACCCACAGCTTGGTGGGAATGTCGCGCTTGCCTTCGAGCAGCTTGGATGCCGCCCGGAAATGGCCGATATTGGTCATGCAGCTGCCGATGAACACTTCGTCGATCACGGCGCCGGCCACCTCGGACAGGGTCTTGACGTCGTCGGGGTCGTTCGGGCAGGCGACGATGGGTTCATGGATATCGGCCAGGTCGATCTCGATGACGGCGGCGTATTCGGCGTCGGCATCCGGCTCCAGCAGCTTGGGATCGGCCAGCCAGGCTTCCATGGCCTTGACGCGGCGGCTCAGCGAGCGTTCGTCTTCGTAGCCGTTGGCGATCATCCACTTGAGCATCACGATGTTGCTGTTGATGTACTCGATGATGGGTTCTTTGTTCAGGCGTACCGTGCAGCCCGCGGCCGAGCGTTCGGCGGAAGCGTCGGACAGTTCGAAGGCCTGTTCCACCTTCAAATCGGGCAGGCCCTCGATTTCGAGGATGCGGCCGGAGAACACGTTTTTCTTGCCTTGCTTGGCCACGGTCAGCAAGCCTTGCTTGATCGCGTACAGCGGGATGGCGTTGACCAGGTCGCGCAGCGTGACGCCGGGCTGCATCTTGCCCTTGAAGCGCACCAGCACGGATTCCGGCATGTCCAGAGGCATGACGCCGGTGGCCGCCGCGAAGGCGACCAGACCGGAACCGGCCGGGAAGCTGATGCCGATGGGGAAGCGCGTGTGCGAGTCGCCGCCGGTGCCGACCGTGTCGGGCAGCAGCATGCGGTTCAGCCAGCTGTGGATGACGCCGTCGCCGGGCCGCAGGGAAATGCCGCCGCGCGTGCTGATGAATTCCGGCAGCGTGTGATGGGTTTTCACGTCCACGGGTTTGGGGTAGGCCGCCGTATGGCAGAAGGATTGCATGACCAGGTCGGCCGAGAAGCCCAGGCAGGCCAGGTCTTTCAATTCGTCGCGGGTCATGGGGCCGGTGGTGTCCTGGCTGCCGACCGAGGTCATCTTCGGCTCGCAGTAGGTGCCAGGGCGCACGCCCTTGCCTTCCGGCAGGCCGCAGGCGCGGCCCACCATCTTCTGAGCCAGCGTGTAGCCTTTGCCAGAATCCGCCGGGTTGTGAGGCAGGCGGAACAAGGTGGACGGCGGCAGGCCCAGGGCTTCGCGCGCCTTGGCGGTCAAGCCGCGGCCGATGATCAAGGGAATGCGGCCGCCGGCGCGGACTTCATCGAAGAGCACGTCGGACTTGACCTGGAATTCGGCGATTACTTCGCCGTTCTTGAGCGCCTTGCCTTCGTAGGGGCGCAGTTCGACCACGTCGCCCATTTCCATCCTGGAGACGTCGAGTTCGATGGGCAGCGCGCCCGCGTCTTCCATGGTGTTGTAGAAGATGGGGGCGATCTTGCCGCCCAGGCAGACGCCGCCGAAGCGCTTGTTCGGCACGTAGGGAATGTCTTCGCCGGTGAACCACAGCACGGAGTTGGTTGCGGATTTGCGGCTGGAGCCGGTGCCCACCACGTCGCCGACGTAGGCGACCAGGTGGCCTTTTTCCTTCAGCGACTGGATGAAGGCGACCGGGCCGCGCTTGCCGTCTTCCTCGGGCTGGAAGGCGGCGCCTTCGCGCTTGTTCTTCAGCATGGCCAGCGCATGCAGCGGGATGTCGGGGCGGGTGGTGGCGTCCGGCGCGGGCGACAGGTCGTCCGTATTGGTTTCACCCGGCACCTTGAAGACGGTGATGGTCAGGCTTTCCGGAAGTTCGGGACGGCTGGTGAACCATTCGCCGTCGGCCCAGCTCTGCAGGACCGCCCGGGCATGGACGTTGCCCTTGTCGGCCTTGTCCTTGACATCGTGGAAAGCGTCGAAGATCAGCAGGGTATTCTTCAGGCCGTCGGCCGCGACGGCGCCCAGCTCGGCATCGTCCAGCAGCTCGATCAGCGGGCTGACGTTATAGCCGCCCAGCATGGTGCCCAAAAGCTCGGTGGCGCGCTTGCGGTCGATGAGCGGACAGCTTTCCTTGCCCAGCGCAACGGCGGCCAGGTACGAGGCCTTGACCTTGGCGGCGTCGTCCACGCCGGCCGGCACGCGATGCGTGAGCAGGTCGAGCAGGGCGGCTTCCTCGCCCGCGGGCGGCGCCTTCAGCAGCTCGATCAGGTCGGCCGTCTGCTGCGCGGAAAGAGGAAGAGGGGGGATGCCCAACGCGGCGCGTTCGGCAACGTGTTGACGATAGGATTCCAGCATTTGCATGCCCTTTGACGAATGGTGTAGGGGGAGAGGCTATAGCTGAATTGTAGAAGGAAGGCCGGGCGGAGGCAAATGTCTTATATAAGATATAAGACATATGAGGCGGCAGTGTTGCTTATACAGTTCAAGCGGGGGCGCGGGCGGGTCCGTTGGCGCCGCCGCGGCGACGGCTACGCCAGCAGATCCTGGTATTGCGCCTTGCGCTGTATGTAGCCGGCCACATAGGAACATAGCGGCCGCACGCGCCAGCCCCGCAGGCGGGCGGTGTCCAGCGCGGCCTGGGCCAGGTCCGCGGCGATGCCGCGCCCGCCCACGGCTGCGGGGACTTCCGTATGCGTGATGACCATCACGCCGTCGCGCAGTTCATATTCCAACACGCTCAACTGCCCGTCTTCCGTCCATTCGAAACGTTGCTGCGCCTCGTTGTGTTCCACTGCACGGCTCATTCGACGCTCCCGGTTTCGCAAGGTTTCAGACGGCCATTGAAAGCAGGATCAGGCCCCAAAGCGCCAGCATGGCGGCCAGCCCCAGAAAGCAGCCGCCCCAGAAACCGATGAGCGGCCATTTGATCCTGCCGGATATGTCGGCCGGCTCCACGTGCGCGAGCAGCCGGTTGGCTTCGCCCATCACCCAGAACTTGCTGCGCGGAAAGCTCAGGCGCAGGAAATAATCCAGCAGTATGGTGGCCTTGATGGTGAACGGGAAACGCTCCCAGGGCTGTTTGTCCAGATACGGATGGCGCAGCGTCTGGTTGGTCACGCGCAAGCGAAAGAGAAACAGCACCAGGCCCGAGACGACGCAAGTCAAGGCGCAAGTGGCCAGCAGCGTGAAAGACAGGGGCAGGCCGTAAAGTATGATGGTGGTCAGCATAGCCGCTTATTTTGCCATATTCCGCGCGGCCGCTATCTTCCGGCATTGTTGGTCCGGCATTATCGGCCCGGACGCGGCTCAGATCACATACAAATCCACATATTCCCGCACGGGCATCGCCTCCAGCGTCTGCTGGTCCAGCGAGGCGTCGAGGATGCGCTGTTGCTGCGCGGCCCCGTAGCGGCGCCCCAGGTTGGTCTTGAACTTGGCTTCCAGCAGCGGGATGCCTTCCTTGCGGCGGCGCTTGTGGCCCAGCGGGAATTCGCACACGACTTCCTCGAGGGCGCTGCCGTCGTTGAACTCCACGCGCAGGCCATTGGCGATCGAACGCTTTTCGGGGTCGTGATAATCCGCCGTGAAGGCGGGGTCTTCGACGCAGACGATTTTGCTGCGCAAGGCGTCGATGCGCGGGTCGGCGGCTATTGCGTCCTCGTAGTCGGCGGCGGTCAGGCGTCCGAAGATGATGGGCACCGCCACCATGTATTGTATGCAGTGGTCGCGGTCGGCCGGGTTGTCCAGCGGGCCCTGCTTGTCGATGATGCGCAGGCAGGCTTCATGGGTGCGGATGGTGATGCGCAGTATGTCGGCGTCCGTCTTGCCCAGGGCCTGCATGGCCTGGTGGATGCCCATGGCGCACTCCACCGCTGTCTGCGCGTGGAATTCCGCGGGAAAGGATATTTTGAACAGTATATTTTCCATGACATAGCTGCCGTAGGGCCGCTGGAAGCGGAAGGGCCGGCCCTTGAACAACACGTCGTAGAAGCCCCAGGTGGGGGCCGTCAGCGCCGATGGGTAGCCCATTTCGCCGGCCCCGGCCATCAGGGCCAGGCGCACCGCGCGGCTGGTGGCGTCGCCCGCGGCCCAGCTCTTGCGGCTGCCGGCATTGGGCGCATGGCGATAGGTGCGCAGGCTCTGGCCGTCCACCCAGGCGAGAGACAAGGCATTCAACGCTTCTTCGCGCGTCAGCCCGAGCAATTGCGAGACGGTGGCGGTGGAAGCGGCCTTGACCAGCACCACATGGTCCAGGCCGACCTTGTTGAAGGAGTTTTCCAGCGCGATGCAGCCCTGGATTTCATGCGCCTTGATCATGGCGGTCAGCACATCGCGCATGACGGGGCCGCGTTTGCCTTCGGCCGCCGCGATGCGCGACAGCCAGTCCGCGACCGCCAGAATGCCGCCCAGGTTGTCGGAGGGATGGCCCCATTCCGCCGCCAGCCATGTGTCGTTGAAATCCAGCCAGCGTATCATCGCACCGATATTGAAAGCCGCCTGCACGGGATCGAGCTGATATTGCGTGCCGGGCACCCGGGCGCCATGGGGCACGACGGTGCCCGGCACGATAGGCCCCAGCAGCTTGGTGCATGCCGGATATTCCAGAGCCTCCAGGCCGCAGCCCAGGGTGTCGATCAGGCAATGGCGGGCGGTCTCATAGGCAAGCGGGGATGTGATCTCGTACTGCCGGACATAGTCGACGATGTCGACCATGACTTGATCCCAGTCGGGGCGGGTGGCTAAGGCCATGGCGATGGCTCCTTGCATGTGTTTTGGTCAGAGGTCGTGTTTTGCACGACCTACTATACGCCTGGGCCCCCCTGGCCGCACGCCCGCGCGCCCGGCTTGCCGGGCGATCGATCAGGCGATCAGGCTGTCGGGCGCGCGTCGCCGGGCACACGCACCCAGCCTTCCATCAAGACCCGGGCGCTGCGGCTCATGATGGCTTTGGTCACGGTCCATTCGCCGCCTTCCTGGCGGGCCTCGGCGCCGACCCGCAATGTGCCGGAAGGATGGCCGAAGCGCACGGCATTGCGTGCGCCGCCGCCGGCGGCCAGATTGACCAGCGTGCCCGGAATGGCCGCCGCCGTACCGATGGCGACCGCCGCCGTACCCATCATGGCGTGATGCAGCTTGCCCATGGACAGCGCGCGCACGAGCAGGTCGATATCGCCGGCGGCGACCCGCTTGCCGCTGGAAGCCGTGTAATCCGCCGGCTTGCCTACGAACGCCACCTTGGGCGTGTGCTGGCGCGTGGCGGCTTCGTCCAGCCGCTCGATCAGGCCCATGCGCAGCGCGCCGTGGGCGCGTATGGTCTCGAACATCGCCAGGGCTTTGGCGTCTTCATTGATGGCGCCCTGCAGTTCCGTGCCGGTGTAGCCGATGTCTTGCGCGTTGAGGAATATCGTCGGGATGCCGGCATTGATCAAGGTCGCCTGCAGCTTGCCGACGCCTGGCACATCGAGTTCGTCGACCAGATTGCCGGTGGGGAACATGGAGCCGCCCGCGCCGTCCTCATCGGCGGCCGGGTCCATGAATTCCAGCTGTATTTCGGCGGCGGGGAAAGTCACGCCATCCAGCTCGAAATCGCCTGTTTCCTGCACCTGGCCATCGGTGATGGGCACATGGGCGATGATGGTCTTGCCGATGTTCGCCTGCCAGATGCGGATGGTGGCGATGCCGTTCCGCGGTATGCGGGCGGCATCGACCAGCCCGTTGCTGATGGCGAAAGGGCCGACCGCCGCCGAAAGGTTGCCGCAATTGCCGCTCCAGTCGATGAAGGCCTTGTCGATGGCGACCTGGCCGAACAGGTAATCGACGTCGTGATCGGCTTTGGCGCTTTTGGACAGAATGACGGTTTTGCTGGTGCTGGAGGTCGCGCCGCCCATGCCGTCGGTGTGCTTGCCGTAGGGATCGGGGCTGCCGATCACGCGCAGCAGGAGGGTATCGCGCGCGGCGCCGGGCGCTTGCGCCGCCGGGGGCAGGTCCTGCAGCCGGAAGAACACGCCTTTGCTGGTGCCGCCCCGCATATAGGTGGCGGGTATTTTGATCTGTGCCGGGTGAGCCATGAAGATTCCTTCGATTGCTTGATCTCGATCTCTTAATTTTTGGCGGTGGCCGATTCCAGGAAGTCCTGCGCGAACCGCTGCAGCACGCCTCCGGCGTCGTAGATGGAGACTTCCTCGGCGGTATCCAGGCGGCAAGTCACCGGCACTTCCTGGCGCTCGCCATTCTTGCGCTTGATGACGAGCGTCAGGGTGGCGAGCGGCGCGGGGCGGCCAAGCACGTCGAAGGTTTCCGTGCCGTCGATGTCCAGCGTCTTGCGGTTCGTGCCGGGCTTGAATTCGAGCGGCAGCACGCCCATGCCGACGAGGTTGGTGCGGTGGATGCGTTCGAACCCTTCCGCCACGATGGCCTCCACGCCCGCCAGGCGCACGCCTTTGGCGGCCCAGTCGCGCGAGGAGCCCTGGCCGTAGTCGGCGCCCGCCACGATGATGAGCGGCTGCTTGCGCTCCATATAGGTTTCGATGGCTTCCCACATGCGCACGACCTTGCCTTCGGGCTCGATGCGCGCCAGCGAACCCTGCTTCACCTGGCCGTTTTCCTGCACCATTTCATTCAGCAGCTTGGGGTTGGCGAAGGTGGCGCGCTGGGCCGTCAGGTGGTCGCCGCGATGGGTGGCGTAGGAATTGAAGTCTTCTTCCGGCAAGCCCATTTTCGCCAGATATTCGCCAGCCGCGCTGCTCGGCAGGATGGCGTTGGAGGGCGACAGGTGATCGGTGGTGATGTTGTCCCCCAGCACGGCCAGCGGCCGCATGTCCCTGAGGCTGCGTTCCCCCGCCAGGACGCCTTCCCAATAGGGCGGGCGCCGTATATAGGTGCTCATGGGGCGCCAGTCGTACAGCGGGCTGATTTCGCCGCCGCCGTTGGCCGTGGCCGCGAACATCGGCTCGTAGACTTGGCGGAAGTACTCGGGCTTGACGCTGGCGGCGACGATGGCGTCGATTTCCTCGTCCGACGGCCAGATGTCCTTCAAAGTGACCGGCTTGCCGTCCCCGTCCAGGCCCAGCGTGTCCTTCTCGATGTCGAAGCGTATGGTGCCGGCGATGGCATAGGCCACGACCAGCGCCGGCGAAGCCAGGAAGGCCTGCTTGGCATAAGGGTGGATGCGGCCGTCGAAATTGCGGTTGCCGGACAGCACGGCGGTGGAGTACAGATCGCGGTCGATGATCTCTTGCTGGATGGCGGGATCCAGGGCGCCGCTCATGCCGTTACAGGTGGTGCAGGCGAAACCCACGATGCCGAAACCCAATTGCTCCAGCTCGGGCAGCAGCCCGGCATCTTCCAGGTATAGCTGCACGGCCTTGGAGCCGGGCGCCAGCGAGGTCTTGACCCAGGGCTTGCGGGTCAGGCCGCGGGCATTGGCGTTGCGCGCCAGCAGGCCGGCCGAAATGACGTTGCGCGGATTGCTGGTGTTGGTGCAGCTCGTGATCGCGGCGATGATCACGGCGCCGTCCGGCATCAGGCCGGGCTCGTTCTCGACCTTGCCGGCTATGCCGCGGGCGACCAGTTCGGAAGTCGGCACGCGGCGGTGGGGATTGGACGGCCCCGCTATGTTGCGCACCACGGAAGACAGGTCGAAGCGCAGCACGCGCTCGTATTCGGCCTGCTTCAGGCTGTCGGCCCACAGGCCGGCCTGCCTGGCATAGGTTTCCACCAGCTTCACCTGCGCGTCGTCGCGGCCGGTCAGCTTCAGGTAGTCGATGGTTTGCTGGTCGATGTAGAACATCGCCGCCGTGGCGCCGTATTCCGGCGTCATGTTGGATATCGTGGCCCGGTCGCCCAGCGTGAGGCGGGCGGCGCCTTCGCCGTAGAATTCGATATAGGACGAGACGACTTTTTCCTTGCGCAGGAATTCGGTCAGCGCCAGCACCAGATCGGTGGCCGTGGCGCCCGGCCGCAGCTTGCCGGTGAGTTCCACGCCGACGATGTCCGGCAGGCGCATCCACGACGCCCGGCCCAGCATGACGCTTTCCGCCTCGAGGCCGCCTACGCCGATGGCGATGACGCCCAATGCATCAACGTGCGGGGTATGGCTGTCCGTGCCCACCAGCGTGTCCGGAAAGGCGACGCCGTCGATCGCATGGATGACGGGCGACATGCGTTCCAGGTTGATCTGGTGCATGATGCCGTTGCCCGGCGGTATCACGTCGACATTCTTGAACGCCTTCTTCGTCCAGTTGATGAAATGGAAGCGGTCGTCGTTGCGGCGGTCTTCGATGGCGCGGTTCTTCCGGAAGGCGTCCTTCTCGAAGCCCGCGTGTTCGACCGCCAGCGAATGATCGACGATCAACTGGGTGGGCACCACGGGATTGACCTGCGAGGGGTCGCCGCCTTTTTCGGCGATGGCGTCGCGCAGACCCGCCAGGTCCACCAGCGCGGTCTGGCCGAGAATGTCGTGACAGACCACGCGCGCCGGAAACCAGGGGAAATCCAGTTCGCGCTTGCGCTCGATGATTTGCCGCAGCGACGCGGTCAGCGTGGCCGGGTCGCTGCGGCGCACCAGGTTCTCGGCCAGCACGCGCGAGGTATACGGCAGCTTGTCGTAGGCCCCGGGCTGGATGTCCTCCACCGCGGCGCGCGTGTCGAAATAATCCAGCGAGGTGCCGGGCAGGGGTTTGCGGTATGCAGTATTCATGGATTCAGCAAATACGGATGTGGCGGTCGGAGGTCGGGTACGGCCAGGGGCGGCGCCGCGAGCGCCGGCCCCGGATGCGCGCTTCAGCGCTGGTCGAGAGGAACGAATTTCTGATCTTCCGGACCCACGTAATTGGCGGTGGGGCGGATGATCTTGTTGTCGATGCGCTGCTCGATGATATGCGCCGACCAGCCCGCGGTGCGCGCGATGACGAACAAGGGCGTGAACATGGACGTGGGCACGCCCATCATGTGGTAGGACACGGCCGAGAACCAGTCCAGGTTGGGGAACATTTTCTTGACGTCCCACATGACGGTTTCCAGGCGCTCGGCGATATCGAACATCTTGGTGCTGCCCTGCGCTTCCGACAGCTGCCGGGCGACTTCCTTGATGACCTTGTTGCGCGGATCGGAAACCGTATACACCGGATGGCCGAAACCGATGATGACTTCCTTGTTTTCGACGCGCCGGCGGATGTCGGCCTCGGCCTCGTCGGGGGTGTCGTAGCGCTTCTGCACTTCGAAAGCCACCTCGTTGGCGCCGCCGTGCTTGGGGCCGCGCAGCGCGCCGATGGCGCCGGCGATGGCCGAATACATGTCCGAGCCCGTGCCGGCGATGACGCGGCCGGTGAAGGTGGATGCGTTGAACTCGTGCTCGGCGTACAGGATCAGCGAGGTATGCATGGCGCGCACCCATTCTTCGCTGGGCTTGCTGCCGTGCAGCAGGTGCAGGAAGTGGCCGCCTATGCTGTCGTCATCGGTCTGCACGTCGATATAGTGGCCGTTGTGGCTGTAGTGGTACCAGTACAGCAGGGCCGAGCCCAGGCTCGCCATGAGGCGGTCGGCGATGTCGCGCGCATCCGGCAGGTTGTGGTCGTCTTTTTCCGGCAGGATGCAGCCCAGCACCGATGCGGCGGTGCGCATGACGTCCATGGGATGGCTGGCGGCCGGCAGCGCCTCCAGCGCGCTTTGCAGCTGGGCGGGCAGGCCGCGCAGCTTGCGCAGCTTGGCTTTGTAGGCGGCCAGTTCCGCCTTGTTGGGCAGCTTGCCATGGATCAGCAGGTGCGCCACTTCTTCGAATTCGCAGGTATCCGCGATATCCAGGATGTCATAGCCGCGATAATGCAGATCGTTGCCGCTGCGCCCCACGGTGCACAGCGCGGTGTTGCCGGCGACCACGCCGGACAGCGCTACGGATTTCTTCGCCTTGGGTTTGTTCTCGGTTGCTTCGGCATTCGCCATGTCTGGACTCCTTGAAAGTTATTTCGATTTGCCTTGCTGGAACAGCGCATCGAGCCGCGACTCGAACTCGTGATACCCGATGCGGTCGTATAGTTCTTCCCGCGTCTGCATGAGGTCCAGCACATTCTTCTGATGGCCGTCACGCCGTATGGCGGTGTAGACGGCCTCCGCCGCCTTGTTCATCGCCCGGAACGCGGACAAGGGATACAGTACCATGCCCACGCCGGCGGATTTCAGCTCGTCGACGGTGAACAGCGGCGTCTTGCCGAACTCGGTGATGTTGGCCAGCACCGGCACATTCAATGCCTTGGAAAAGCGCTCGAACGTGGCCAGGTCGTAGGACGCTTCGGCGAAGATGCCGTCGGCGCCGGCTTCCACGCAGGCCGCGGCGCGGTCCAGGGCCGCATCCACGCCTTCCACAGCGATGGCGTCGGTGCGGGCGATGATGAAGAAATTGTTATCGGTGCGCGCATCCACGGCGGCCTTGACCCGATCGACCATTTCCTGCGCGGTGACGATTTCCTTGCCGGGGCGGTGGCCGCAGCGCTTGGCCCCGACCTGGTCCTCGATGTGGCAGGCGGCGGCGCCGAACTTGATCAGGCTCTTGATGCTGCGCGCAATATTGAAGGCGGACGGGCCGAAGCCGGTATCGATATCCACCAGCAAAGGCAGGTCGCAGACATCGGTGATGCGGCGGATGTCGGTCAACACGTCGTCCAGGGTATTGATGCCCAGGTCGGGCAGGCCCAGCGACCCCGCAGCGACCCCGCCGCCCGACAGATATATGGCTTTATAGCCCGCCCGCTTGGCGAGCAGGGCGTGATTGGCATTGATGGCCCCTATGATCTGCAGGGGCTGTTCCTGCCGCAGCGCCTGGCGGAACAATGCGCCGGCCGATGCGGGAGTAGAGTTTTCAGTGGACACGTGGAACCTCTTATGTGATGTATCGCGTAGCGGGCGGACTGCGCAGCGCCTTTTTTTGCGCAAGGCGCAGCCGCTATTCTGCGCTATCGTGGGTGGTGGAACAATGGCGGACCATCGCTTGCATACAGTAAATACCATTCGAGCCGCCGTTCAAGCAGTGAATCAAGCAATGTTCGTGCCAGTTTTTCCGCGGCGAAGGAAGAAAGCCTGCGCAGCCGTCAAGCCTTTGCCGGCAAAGGAAATCCTCGTTTCCAGCATCGGCCTTGTTACCGGCTTAGCGCATCGATGTTTCATTTATGAAATAATCTCGTTTCATTGATTCAATAAGCATGAAACGCAGAACGCGCCATGGCTCTCTTCTCGTCTTCCTTCACCGGTCCCCGCCTGCGCATTGCGGCCGTCGGCTTCCACGGGTTGCGCACCCTGCTCGAAGAGCTTGCTCCCAGCTACAGCCCTGTGGCGGAAGTATCCATCCTCGACAAAGCCTATGGCGACGCGGTCGAGGGCATCATGGCGTTGCGCCAGGCGGGCGGCGTGGATGTCGTGGTGTCGGCCGGGTCCAATGGCGGCTTCTTGCGCGAACATCTGGATTTGCCGGTGGTATTGGTCAAGCCGGGCGGTTTCGATGTGATGCGCGGCCTGGCGCGCGCTTCGGGCAAATCCCGCCGCGCCGCGCTCGTCACCTACGGCGCGGTGCCGCCGGAACTCGCCCACTTCAACGAACGCTTCGCCTTGCAGCTCGAGCTGCGCAGCTACACCACGGAAGAAGATGCCGAAGCCTGCGTACAGGAATTGGTGGCGTTGGGGGTGGAGGCCATCGTCGCGCCCGGGCTGGTCGTGGACTTGGCAAAGGCCTACGGGCTGGACGGGATTCTGCTGTATTCGCAGGGCGCGGTGCGCGAGGCCATGGAGGACGCCATCGAGGTCGCGCGCATCGCCCGCCTGGAAGCGGCCCGGCGCGAGAAGCTCAATACGATATTGGGGCAATTGAAGGACGGCGTGGTGGCGGTCGACCTGGATGAACGCATCGAAACCGTCAATCCGTCCATGGAAGCGCTCATCGGCCTGCCGGCGGAGCAGCTCATCGGGCAGCGCCTGGCGGCGGTGCAGAGCGAGCTGAGCCTGGCCCACACGCTGCGCACGGGCGAGGCCGAACTGGAACAGGTCCAGCAGGTGAATGGCAGAACCGCCGTGGTCACGCGCATGCCCATCATCGAACAGGGCAGGCATACCGGCGCGGTGCTGGTTTGCCAGGACCCCATCGCCATTCAGCGGCTGGACCGCAGCCTGCGCTCGCGCGGCCAGCCGCCGGCGCGCAACGCCAAGTACGGGCTGGCGAATCTGATAGGCGAAAGCAGCGCGCTGACACAGGTCAGGCGCCGCGCGCTGGCCTGCGCGCAAAGCAGCGCCACTGTCCTCATCGTAGGGGAGAGCGGCACGGGCAAAGAATTGCTGGCCCAGGGCATACACAATGCCAGCCCCCGCCAGGCGCAACCCTTCGTCGCGATCAATTGCGCCGCCTTTCCCGATTCCCTGCTGGAAAGCGAGCTCTTCGGCTATGTGGAGGGCGCCTTCACCGGATCCAGCCGCGGCGGCAAGGTGGGCTTGTTCGAGGCCGCGCATACCGGCACGATTTTTCTCGACGAGATCGGCGAAATGCCTTTGTCGCTGCAAACCCGCCTGTTGCGCGTGCTTCAGGAAAGGGAAGTATTGCGCATCGGCGCGACCGAGCCCACACCCGTCGATCTGCGGGTCATAGCGGCCACCCACCGCGACCTGGGCGAGCAGGTGCTGCGCGGCGAGTTCCGCCAGGATCTTTATTACAGGCTGAACATCCTGCTGCTGCGCTTGCCGCCACTCAGGGAGCGTGAAGGCGACCTGCCCCTGCTGGCACGCCATTTGGCGGAAAAGATCGCCGGCAGGCTGAACAACCGCCGGCTTGCCGACGACGCGCTGATCCAGGCGATCGTCGAGGCGGCGCAGGGCTACGACTGGCCGGGCAATATCCGGGAACTGGAAAATCTGATCGAGCGCGCCATGGTGTTCCGCGGCCCGGCGCCGGCCGGCCAGGGCATAGCGCGGGAAACCCTCAGGGAAATCGCGCCGGAGCTTTTCGCCGGCCGGGAACCCCGGGCCGCGCAGCCTCTGGGCGATAGCCGCGAGGCCGCCGAACTCGGGCTCATACGGAGGGTGCTGGCAGACTGCGGCGGCAACCGCGAGCTGGCGGCCGGCAGGCTGGGCATCAGCCGCACGACGCTGTGGCGCAAACTCAAGCGCATGGAGGAAGCCTGCTGACGCATACCGCGCCGGCGGCGGACGCGCCGTGGTCCAGGCGCATCTTGGCCGCCCCGTGCGCGGCAAACCCGGACGGTATGGGTGCCGCGGGGAACTGTGCAGTAAGATCACACACGACGGATTTCTATATTTTTCCCGTATAGGGCTGCAAGCATGAAACAGGAACAATGGCTGGGTGCGCCCAGCGCCGCGCGGGCCGTCGTGGTCGGCGGCGGCACCATGGGCGCGGACGTGGCGGTGGTATTGCTGCGCGCGCATTGCCGGACGACCGTGGTCGAACCCAAACAGGCCGCGCATGGCGCCATCCGCGATAAGGTAGCCGGCAATCTGCGGGCGATCGCCAAGGAAGAGCAGGCGGGCCTGCTGACGCTGGCCGCATCCATCGACGACGTCGACTGGGCGGATGTGGATCTGATGATCGAATGCGTGCCCGAGTCGCTGGAAATCAAGCGCGAACTGTTCCAGTCGCTGGCCGGCAAAGCCCCGGCCCGCAGCATATTGGCCAGCAACAGCTCCAGCTTTCCCATCAGCCGGATCGCCGAAGGGCTGCCGACCCGGGAGCGCATGCTGGGCCTGCATTTTTTCATGCCGGCCCATATCGTTCCCCTGGCGGAAATAGTCTGGGGCCCGGATACCGATCCGGGGGTCGCGGAATCGCTGTCGGCGTTCATGCGGCGTTGCGGCTGCGTACCGATCATGGTCCGCAAGGATGTCCCGGGCTTCATCGGCAATCGGCTGCAGCATGCGCTGGCGCGCGAAGCCTTCGCGCTGATACAGGAAGGCATCGCCACGCCCGAGGACATCGACGCGGCGGTGCGCTTCGGCTTCGGTTTCCGCTACCTGGCCGCAGGCCCGATCATGCAGAAGGAGCATGCCGGGCTGGATGTGCATGCCGCGGCGGCGGCCACCATCTATCCTTCGCTGTCCAATGCCGCGGAGCCTTACCCGGTGCTGGCCGACAAGCCCAGGCAGGGCCGGTTGGGGATGAAGTCGGGGCAGGGGTTCTATACCTGGGACGAAGCATCCATCGCGTTGGAGAGGCAACGCTACGAGCGCGCCCTGCAGGGCGCCTTGCGCATTCTGGAGCGGGAATTGCCGCCGATCGAGCCGTAAAGCCGTAAAGCCGTAAAAAAAGCCCTTCGGATAGCGGATGTCCGCTATGCGAGGGGCGATGGGCCGAGCAGGGCACGGCCGGCCCGAGCGGGCCGGGAGCCAGCCGCTGGCTTACTTCAGCAGGTCCTGCACGCCTTCGCGCTCTTCGAGCAATTCCTTCAGCGTGAAGTCCATGCGCTCGCGCGAGAAGGCGTCGATTTCCAGGCCTTCCACGCGGGTGTATTCACCGTTGGCGGTGATGACGGGCACGCCGTAGATGATGCCCTCGGGAATGCCGTAGGAGCCGTCGGACGGAACGCCCATGGTGACCCATTTGCCCTTGGAGCCCAGCACCCAGTCGCGCACGTGATCGATGGCGGCGTTGGCGGCGGAAGCGGCCGAGGACAGGCCGCGCGCCTCGATGATGGCGGCGCCGCGCTTGCCCACGGTGGGGATGAAGGTATCGCGGTTCCAGGCGTCATCGTTGATCAGGCCGGCCAGGCTCTGGCCGCCGACCGTGGCGAAACGAATGTCGGGATACATGGTGGGCGAATGGTTGCCCCAGACGATGAGCTTCTCGATGTCGGCGACGGGCTTGCCGGATTTCGCGGCCAATTGCGACAGGGCGCGGTTGTGATCCAGGCGCAGCATGGCGGTGAAATTCTTGGCCGGCAGGTCGGGGGCCGACTTCATGGCGATATAAGCGTTGGTGTTGGCGGGATTGCCCACGACCAGGACTTTCACATTGCGGCTGGCGACTTCGTTCAGCGCTTTGCCTTGGGCGGTGAAAATCTGCGCGTTGACGTGCAAGAGGTCCTTGCGTTCCATGCCGGGGCCGCGGGGGCGCGCGCCCACCAGCAGGGCGACGTCCACATCCTTGAAGGCCTCGCGCGGATCGCTGTGTGCGGTCATGCCGGCCAACAGGGGGAAAGCGCAGTCGTCCAGCTCCATCATGACGCCTTTCAGCGCCTTTTGCGCCTTTTCGTCTGGAATTTCAAGCAGCTGAAGAATGACTGGCTGGTCTTTGCCCAGCATTTCGCCCGAAGCGATGCGAAACAGCAGGGCGTATCCGATCTGGCCGGCTGCGCCGGTAACGGCGACGCGCATGGCGGGTTTGGACATGAACAATCTCCCGGTAAGTGTTAAGAAAGAAGAATGAAGTGAGGTATGGAGCGGCAATACAGAGAATGACTAGCAGGCAACAGTGTAATTCTTTGGCCGCTATCTTTGAAATGGCGGCCCGCAGCGCGGGACGACCGCGACACCCAGGGCAAGGCCGCCGGCGCCGGGCAATGACCAGGGCACGGCCGCCCGCGGCCTGGCGGCGGGGCGTGGCGGTTCGCGGGACGGCGATACAGGCCGCCTTGTTCGATACGGCCACGGCTGGCTGTGGGGGTACGGCGGGGTAGAGTAGCGAAAATCAGCCTGTCCGTCAAACCTCTTATATCTTATATAAGACAGAAGAGTGTTAGACAGAAACGTTTGAGCGTGCGAAAATAGCAGGCGTTTTGCTTCGTTTTTTTCTTTGCCCACCCACGGCTCGGTACTGTTGCAGCGTAATGTCCGATACTTCCCCTACTGATCGAGGCCCGTCAGCCGATCGCTCTGCCAGCAGCGCGGCTTTCAGCCCCTTGTATCAGCAAATCAAGGGGTTGCTGCTGCAAAGCCTGGACCGCGGCGAATGGAAGCCGGGCGAAGCCATACCCAGCGAACTTGAACTCGCCGCCCGTTTCCAGGTCAGCCAGGGCACGGTGCGCAAGGCCATCGACGAACTCGCCGCCGAAAATCTCCTGATCCGGCGGCAGGGCAAGGGCACCTTCGTCGCCACGCACAACGAAGCCAAAGTCAGGTTCCGTTTCCTGCGGCTCACGCCGGACGACGGCAAGCCGGCGGCGTCCGGCAGCCAGATACTGGATTGCCGCCGGGTGAAAGCGCCGGCCGATATCTCCCCGCTGCTGGAGTTGCGCAGCGGTGAATCGGTGGTGAATCTGCGCCGGCTGCTGTTTTTCGACCAGACGCCCACCATACTGGACGACATCTGGCTGCCCGGGCAAGTCTTCCGCGGCCTGACGGCGGAATCGCTGGCCCGCTACCGTGGCCCCCTGTACGCCCTGTTCGAGTCCGAATTCGGCGTCAGCATGGTCCGGGCGGAAGAAAAGATAAAAGCCGTATCGGCCACGGCCGACCAGGCTGAACTGCTACAGGTCGCTCCCGGCAGCGCCCTGCTGCAGGTGGAGCGCGTCTCGTACACCTATGGCGACCGCCCCATGGAAGTGCGCAGGGGGCTTTACGTCACCGAACGCTTTCATTACCGGAACAGTTTGAATTGAAGGATTTTCGGCCGATTTGATACCTTCCCATTAAATCGGCGAAAATGCCAGTAGCGCTTTGCAATAAATTATTTTGTTTAACTCGAGGCCATCATGTCCGATTCAGCTTCAAAGCCGCGTCCGCAGTTTCGCAACATAAGCGTTCCGCAGATTCTGAGCTACCGCCTGCCGCTCGCCGGTAAAACATCGATTCTGCACCGCATCAGCGGCGCGTTATTGTTCCTCTGTCTTCCGCTGGTGATCCTGCCCCTGTTCGCGCTCAGCGTGACCTCGCCCGAAAGCTACGCCAGCATACAGGCCTGGGCCTCGAATCCCTTGTTGAAGCTGGTTCTGCTCGCGATCATCTGGGGCTATCTGCACCACTTCTGTGCGGGCATCCGCTACCTGGTGCTGGATCTGCACATCGGCATGGACAAGATCTCGGCCCAGAAGTCGGCCGGCGTCGTGCTGGGGGTCAGCCTGGCGCTGACGGTCGTTTTCGGTCTTAAACTCTTTGGGGCGTGGTAATGTCAGCACAAGAACGCATCGGAACCAAGCGCCTGGTCGTGGGCGCGCACTACGGCACCATCGATTTCATCGCCCAGCGCGTCACCGCCATCATCATGGCGGTCTATACCTTGGTGCTGTTTTTCGGCTTTCTGTTCACTCCGGACATGAACTTCGAAGGCTGGCGCCATCTGTTCACCTTCACCTGCATAGGCCTGCCCGTGGGCCAGCTGCTGGCCACGCTGGCCTTCTTTTCCGTGGCATGGCATGCCTGGATAGGCGTGCGCGACATCTGGATGGACTACATCCACAGCGCCGGCTTGCGCCTCTTTCTGCAGGTGCTGACCATACTATGGCTGGTGGGCGCCGTCGTGTATTTCGCAAAAATTCTTTGGAGCTTATAAGCCGTGGCTGCTGTCAAAACTTCCTTACCGCGCCGCCAGTTTGATGTGGTGGTCGTTGGCGCCGGCGGTGCCGGCATGCGTTGCTCTTTGCAACTGGCCCAGGCCGGCCTGAAGGTCGCCGTGCTGTCCAAGGTATTTCCCACGCGTTCGCATACCGTGGCGGCTCAGGGCGGCGTCAGCGCCTCGCTGGGCAACATGAGCGAGGACAACTGGTACTGGCACATGTACGATACGGTCAAAGGTTCCGACTGGCTCGGCGACCAGGACGCCATCGAATTCATGTGCCGCGAAGCGCCCCACGCCGTGTACGAGCTCGAGCACTTCGGCATGCCTTTCGACCGCAACCCGAACGGCACCATCTATCAGCGTCCTTTCGGCGGCCACACCGCCAACTTCGGCGAAAAGCCCGTGCAGCGCGCCTGTGCCGCGGCCGACCGCACCGGCCACGCCATGCTGCATACCCTGTATCAGCGCAACGTGGCCGCGCGCACCCAGTTCTTCGTCGAATGGATGGCGCTGGACCTGCTGCGCAACGACGCCGGCGATGTGCTGGGCGTGACCGCGCTTGAAATGGAAACCGGCGATATCTACGTCCTGGAAGCCAAGCAGACCGTATTGGCCACCGGCGGCGCGGGCCGCATCTGGGCCGCGTCCACCAACGCCTTCATCAACACGGGCGATGGCCTGGGCATGGCCGCGCGGGCCGGCATACCGCTGCAGGACATGGAATTCTGGCAATTCCACCCCACGGGCGTGGCGGGCGCGGGCGTGCTCATCACCGAAGGCGTGCGCGGCGAAGGCGGCATCCTGCTCAACAAAGATGGCGAGCGCTTCATGGAACGCTACGCGCCCACCCTCAAGGATCTGGCCCCGCGCGACTTCGTCTCGCGTTCCATGGACCAGGAAATCAAGGAAGGCCGCGGCTGCGGCGACGGCAGCTATGTGGTGCTCAAGCTCGACCACCTGGGCGCCGACACCATCAAGAAACGCCTGCCGTCCATACGCGAAATCGCCATCAAATTCGCCAACGTCGATCCCATCAAGGATCCCATTCCGGTGGTGCCCACCATCCACTACCAGATGGGCGGCATACCGACCAACATCTATGGCCAGGTCGTGACCACCAACGCGGGCGAAAACAAGATCGTCAACGGCTTGTACGCCATCGGCGAATGCGCCGCCACATCGGTGCACGGCGCCAACCGCCTGGGCACGAACTCGCTGCTCGACCTGATCGTCTTCGGCCGCTCGGCGGGCAACCATATCGTCTCCACGCACCCCGAAAACCAGCACGCCCACCAGCCTATTTCCCAGTCGTCCATCGACTACTCGCTGGATCGCGTCAACAGGCTGGAAAGCCGCACATCGGGCGAAAAGGCCCAGGACGTCGGCAACGCCATCCGGGTCGCCATGCAGCACCACTGCGGCGTGTTCCGCACGCTCGATCTGCTGGCCAAGGGCGTGGACGTCATCGAAAGCCTGGCGCCCCAGGTGGCCGACATCTACTTCAAGGACAAATCCAAGGTCTTCAATACCGCCCGCATCGAGGCGCTGGAAGTGTCCAACATGATAGAAGTGGCGCGCGCCACGACCAAATCGGCGGCCAACCGCACCGAAAGCCGCGGTGCGCACGCCCTCAGCGACCACCCCGACCGCGACGACGAAAACTGGTTGCGCCATACTTTGTGGTATTCGGAAGGCAGCCGCCTGGAATACAAGCCGGTAACGATGAAGCCGCTTACCGTCGAAAGCTTCCCGCCCAAAGCGCGCACCTTCTAAGCAGGACACCGAAATGAGTCAAAAACGTATCGTAAAGTTCGAAATCTACCGCTACGACCCGGACAAGGACGAGCGCCCTTACATGCAGAAGCTGGAAGTCGAACTCCAGCCGACCGACAAGATGCTGCTCGACGCCATCCTGCGCATCAAGAACGACGTCGACGACAGCCTGGCGCTGCGCCGCTCCTGCCGCGAGGGGGTGTGCGGTTCCGATGCCATGAACATCAACGGCAAGAACGGCCTGGCCTGCACGACCAACCTGCTCGACCTGAAAGAGCCCATCGTGCTCAGGCCGCTGCCGGGCCTGCCCGTGGTGCGCGACCTGATCGTCGACATGACGCACTTCTTCGATCAGTACCATTCGATCAAGCCCTACCTGATCAACGACCAGATTCCGCCCGAGAAAGAGCGCCTGCAGACGCCCGAGGCGCGCGAAGAGCTCGACGGCCTGTACGAATGCATCCTGTGCGCCTGCTGCTCCACTTCCTGCCCCTCGTTCTGGTGGAATCCGGATAAATTCGTGGGGCCCGCGGGCCTGCTGCAAGCCTATCGCTTCATCGCCGACAGCCGCGACGAAGCCACCGGCGAGCGCCTGGACAATCTCGAAGATCCCTATCGCCTGTTCCGCTGCCACACTATCATGAACTGTACCGACGTCTGTCCGAAAGGGCTGAATCCTTCACTTGCCATCAGCAAGATCAAGGAGCTTCTGGTTCGCCGCAGCATCTAGGACGGCACAGCGCTCATGAGAAAGCTGTCAGAACTGGAACGCGCCCGCTTGCGCTGGCGGGCGCGTCGCGGTCTGCTGGAAAATGATCTGATCATCACCAGATTTCTGGATCAGTACGAAGCCGATTTAACCGACATTGATGTTTCCGCCTTGTCTTTGCTATTCGAGATGGGTGACAACGATTTGCTTGATGTGTTGCTGGCCCGAAGCGAGCCGTCCGGCGTATACGATACCCCGGACATTCGCCGACTGGTCGCGCAAATGCGCAAGCTGTAATTTTTAAGGAAAATAGTGATGCAATTGTCAGACAAGAAAGCCACGCTCTCGTTCTCCGACGGCAGCCCATCCATAGAGTTCCCCGTCTACCAGGGCACCATTGGGCCTGATGTCATCGATATCCGCAAGCTGTACAACCAAAGCGGCATGTTCACCTACGATCCGGGCTTCATGTCGACGGCATCGTGCGAATCCTCCATTACCTACATCGACGGCGACAAGGGCCAACTGCTGTACCGCGGCTACCCCATCGACCAGCTGGCGCTGAACTGCGATTTCCTGGATATCTGCTATCTGATCCTGAATGGCGAACTGCCCGACGGCAACCAGAAGGCCGAGTTCGATTCCCTGGTCACGCACCACACCATGGTGCACGAGCAGATGCGCATCTTCCTGCAGGGCTTTCGCCGCGATGCGCATCCCATGGCCGTGCTGACCGGCCTGGTGGGCGCGCTTTCCGCCTTCTATCACGACTCCACCGACATCACCAATCCGCATCACCGCCATGTATCGGCCATCCGCCTGATCGCCAAGATGCCTACGCTGGTGGCGATGGCTTACAAGCACTCGCTGGGCCAGCCTTTCATTTATCCGCAGAACGACTTGTCGTACACCGGCAACTTCGTGCGCATGATGTTCGCGACGCCTTGCGAAGAATACAAGGTCAACGATGTCGTGGAACGCGCGCTGGACCGCATCTTCATCCTGCATGCCGATCACGAACAGAATGCGTCCACCTCCACGGTGCGCCTGTGCGGCTCGTCCGGCACCAATCCCTTCGCGGCCATCGCCGCGGGCGTGGCTTGCCTGTGGGGCCCCGCGCACGGCGGCGCCAACGAGGCCTGCCTGCAGATGCTGGAAGAACTGCAAGCCAACGGCGGCGTCGCCAAGGTCGGCGAGTTCATGGAAAAGGTCAAGGACAAGTCTTCGGGCGTGCGCCTGATGGGCTTCGGCCACCGCGTCTACAAGAACTACGACCCGCGCGCCAAGCTGATGCAGGAAACCTGCAAGGAAGTGCTGTCGTCCCTGGGCCTGGAAAACGACCCGCTGTTCAAGCTGGCCATGGAACTGGAGCGCATTGCGCTGGAAGACAAGTACTTCGTGGATCGCAAGCTGTATCCCAACGTGGACTTCTACTCCGGCATCGTGCAGCGCGCCATCGGCATCCCCACTTCGCTGTTCACCGCCATCTTCGCGCTGGCCCGCACGGTGGGCTGGATCGCGCAATGGAATGAAATGCTGTCCGATCCCGACTACAAGATCGGCCGCCCGCGCCAGCTATACTCCGGCGCCAAGGTGCGCGACGTGCCCAAGCGCTGATCGCCGATCAGGCATCCTGGCAGGCTTGCCTGAAAAAAACCGGTATTCTCGCAAAAGAGACTACCGGTTTTTTTTTGTGGCGTGCCGTGAGTGAACCACGTCAGCGATCGTGATGACGCGCGGCGAGGCATGGTGCAAGCAGAATCCCTTGCCGCTATTCACCGCCGCCCGGGACAGCCGCTACTTCAGGTATTTGTTTCGAACGGATGCGATATGCTGCACCATGCTCGCAACGGCTGTGGCCTTATCGTTGTTCTTGATGGCTCGAAGCAGGCTTTCCAGTTCAGCCACGTTGGGCTGCTTTTCATCGTGCGTGGGGGCGCGGAACCATAGCACCATCGAGCGGTCAAGCAGTTGCCCTGCAAAGTCCGCGAGAATGTTGTTGCCTGAAGCCTCATATAGGGTCTGGTGAAAAAGCCGATCGATTTCCATGCCTCCGATGCGGTTACCGTCCCGGTGGTGTTTCCAGCCAGTCGCGATCAGCTCGTCCAGATTGGCAAAGAGTTCCGGGCTGACATGATTCATGGCCTGCTCTGTCAAGTACGGTTCGATCAGTTGTCGGGCAGCGATCAGTTCCAGAAAGCTTTCCAGTGTTTCAGACTTCACCAGAATACCCTTGCGGGGAATGATTGCGACCAGTCCTTCGCGATCGAGGCGGTGGATGGCCATGTGGACGGGGCTGCGGCCCAGGTTCAGTTGATCAGCCAGCATGGCGACGTTGATCTGTTCGCCGGCCATCAACTCGCCCGAAAGTATCATGCGCTTGACGGCGATATAGGCCTGTTCTGCCAGCGATGTGCCGGTGGATATGGCTTGGCGGGCGCGTCGTCGGGCGATCATGGAAGGTGTAGATGTGATGGGCATGTTATCCGTATACGCGCTAAGCCGGACCCTGAGTAGATCTCCGGGGAAGCAGCGCCATGAAAAAGATTCGACCAGGGCTGACCCTGGTCGAGTGCCACGAGTCGGTATGGCCTGCCGGCCATTTTACTCATTCGACGCGGATGTCTGCTTTTTCGATGGCTTGTTTATATCTCTGGCTTTCCGACCTTGCGAACTCCCCGAATTCGGCGGGTGTAGTAGAACCGGCCTGTAGCCCTTGCTGAGCGAGCAGCGACTTCATCTCGGAAGTTTTCATGGCATTGTTAAACAATTCGTTCAGGCGCTGAATCCGATCTTGCGGTACTTCGGACCGCGCCCAGAGGCCAAGCCAGGTTTGCGAGAAGTAGTCGGGCATGCCGCCTTCCTTGAAGGTGGGTACATTGGGCAGGGTCGGAGCCCGCTGGTCGCCCGTAATGGAGATGGCCTTGATCTTGCCAGAAGCGAGATGGGGCGTAACCACGCCAATGTCGGCGAGCGTAGCGTCGACTTCGCCGCTGAGCACCGCCATGGTGGCTGGCGCGGCGCCTTTGTAAGGAACATGGACCATATTGATGTTCGCCATCTGCTTGAACATTTCAAAACCGATATGGCCCGATGAGCCGTTGCCGAAGGAAGAGAACGTTGCGTCTCCGTTTCGGCTTTTCGCCCAGGCGATGAATTCAGGCAGCGTATTGGCCGGCACTTTGGAGTTGACCACCAAGACGTGAGGATTGGAAGCCAGCAGAGCGACTGGCTGGAATGTCTTGTCAGGGTCGTAGGGCAGCTTGAGCAGGTGCGGATTGATGACGAAGCTTGCGGCGACCAGCATGACGGTGTAACCGTCTGCGGGCTTTGCAAGTACAGCCTGGGCGCCGATCACGGTCGCTCCGCCTGGCTTGTTTTCGACCACGACGCTTTGCCCGGTGGCTTCGGCGACCAGCTTGCCGGCAGCCCTGGCGACGGTGTCGGACGCGCCGCCGGCAGAATATGGAACGACAATGGTTAAAGCGCGATCAGGAAAGGATTGTGCCATGGCGCTGGCGCAGCCCAACATTAAACTTAATACGGTGACGATCTTCTTCATTTCGAGTCCTTTTCAGGTTGATTATCCAAGGGTAGCGGCCAAAGGGCGGCTACCCAGGCGTAAGGGATCTACAAACCAGCCCGGATGGTATTGCGCAGCCGTCCGATACCGTCAATAAAACACTCCACCACGTCGCCGTCTCGAAGATAAACGGGCGGCGTCCTTGCGTTGCCGATGCCTTCGGGGGTGCCTGTGAGGATGACGTCGCCAGGCAACAATGTGAGGCCTGCCGACAGTTCTGCGATGATGCGACGGACGGAAAAGATCTGACGGCTGGTATGGCTGTCCTGCATGATCTGTCCATTGACCCGGCATTGCAGAGCGAGATCTTGAGGATCGGGGATCTCGTTTGCCGTTATCAGCACTGGCCCCAGCGGGCAGGTGCCGTCCAGGCTCTTGCCCTTGAACCATTGCGCTCCATGTGCTCGCTGCAGGTCGCGGGCGCTGATGTCATTGCCTATCGTGTACCCGAATATATGGTCCGGCGCATTCTCTTCGGAAATATTCCGGCCGGCTTTGCCGATTACTACGCCTAGCTCCACTTCCCAATCTAGTCGTGTCGTGTGTGTTTCGTGCAGCGGGACGTCCTGAAAGGGGCCGATGACTGTCGTTGGCAGTTTGGTGAAGAACGTGGGTCTGTCCGGAAGTTCGACCTCCTGTCCCTCCCGCTTGCCGACGCTCTCGTCGTAGTGTTTGAGATAGTTCCAACCCACGCAGAAGACATTACGTTCAGGAATGATAGGGGCCAGCAGCTCGATGTCAGACAAGGGGATGCCTTTATCGGCGGAACGTTCGATCGCCGTGGCCGCGTTGGGCCAGCCGGCAATGACGGCTTGCACATCCGCATAGCCAGTGAGCGGCGTCACCCGGTCGTCTGACAATATTCCGAAGGCGGTGGCCGAATCGCCTTGGCGAAAGCGCACGAACTTCACGCCGATGCCTGCTTCAGGCGGGCCTGACTCTGAATCTCCAGCTTGATTTCCGGACTTGCCAGACCTTTGACTTCGATGAGCGCGCAGGCGGGAAAGTCGCCGGAAAAGAATTCACGCCTTGCCTTCCAGATTCCTTTGTTGTCGCGGATGTCGGTGACGTAGATGGTCATGGTGACGATATCGTCGATCGTGCCGCCAGCGGCTTCTACGAGGCTTTTCATTTTTCCGAATATGACTCTCGCCTGCTCGTAGGCGGTTTCACCCAGTATGGTCACGCCATCGTTGGCGCGGGAGGTGAAGCCCGACAAGTAGAGCGAGTCGTCCACACGCAGGCAGTTGGACCACAAGCCGGGTTCTGCTTCGGCGACGTCGGGGCTGGTGATACGAATTCTATTGGACACGGCAAATTCCTATTTATTAAATGATGAAAACATAACAGTGAAATATCACTGTTATGTTGATGATACGTCTGCCGCATGCGATTGTCAACGTGAACGTAACCAGTCGGGAAGTTTTACGAGCGGCGATGCTTGCCCGAGGCTTTCGGCCCGCCAGTCAAGAGGCCGGTATGCTTTTGAATAGAGTGTGCGGGCTTTCTTGCGGGTGGCTGCAAGTCGTTTTCCGCCGCCTTCGCGTTTTTGACCTGGCCGCTGGCGGCCGCCGGCTGAATTCCGCTGCGCCGTCATGGACGCACATAACGGGACGCATGCCGCAGATCTTCCAGCCATTTTTCAAACGCCGCGGCGCGTTCCCAGGGAGGGCCGCGCAGTAGCGCCGAGGGATGCAGCGTCACCAATACCCGCAAGCCGTCGTCCCGGACGATCCAGTTGCCGCGCTCGCGCATCACGCCGACCGGCCGTCCCATCAAGGCCCGCGCGGCCGTCGCCCCCAAGGCCACGATCGCCTTGGGCCGTACCAGTTCCAGTTCGCGGTCCAGCCATTGCAGGCATGCGTCGATCTCCTGCTGGGCGGGACTCTTGTGGAGGCGCCGTTTCCCTCGAAGTTCGAACTTGAAGTGCTTGACCGCGTTGGTCAGATAAAGAGAATCCCGGGGCCAGTCCAGCGCTTGCATCGCTTTGTCCAATAAATGGCCCGCCGGGCCTACGAAGGGATGGCCGGCCAGATCTTCCCGGTCGCCCGGCTGTTCACCCACCAGCATGAGCCTGGCGGTGGTTGGACCTTCTCCGAAGACCGCCTGGGTGGCGTTTTTTCCGATCGGGCAATCGCGGCACCGCTGCGCACCCTCGCGCAACTGATCCATATCGGCATCAGGCGGAAGGCGATCGGATTCACGTGTGGGGGCAGTGCGGGGCATGTGGCGCTCGAAGCAGGGTACCGGGAGATGCCGGCACTGCAAGCAATGCGCGTGCCGGCGTGCGGCTGCGCATTGGCGTGAATGGGTATGGCGCCTGTGCGATACCCGGCCTGCCGTGTTGAGTGACCGCTTCCAGGCTCGCGAATCCATCGGCTTGCGGGATCACGCCTGGCGCGTTAGGAAGTATGTTGTGAGATCGTTGAATTTCTTCAGCTGGTCGAGCCAGACGAAATGCCCGATCGCGCTGATCGATGGTGAGCGAAGTCGCGCGCCGCAGTTCAACACACCCATCTGAAGGAGGCCGCCGAAGGAGGCGCCGCGCGGGCGGGAGAAGGAGCCACTCGAAGCTATTCGCCTCGAGCGGCTGCCCTCATGGAGGAGCCAGAAATTAAAAGATTCTGTAATCCGCTTACAGCTTCACCTGCCCGGCCTCCTGCTGCGCGTCCACCACCGCCAGGGCCGTCATGTTGACGATGCGTCTTACGGTTGCGCTGGTGGTCAGGATGTGCACGGGGCGGGCGGCGCCGAGCAGGACCGGGCCCATCGCCACGCCGTTGCTGCCCGTCATCTTGAGCATGTTGTAGGTGATGTTGCCGGTATCCAGGTTGGGCGTGATCAGCAGGTTGGCGGGCCCTTTCAAGGTGGAGTCGGGGAAGGCCTTGAGGCGGATTTTTTCCGACAGGGCCGAGTCGGCGTGCATTTCGCCGTCCACTTCCAGGTCGGGAGCGCGCTCGGCGATCAGACGGCGGGCTTCGGCCATCTTGCGCGACGACGCCGACGAGCGGCTGCCGAAGTTGGAATGCGACAGCAGGGCGATTTTGGGCACCACCCCGAAGCGGCGCACCTCTTCGGCCGCCTGTATGGTCATGTCGGCGATCTGTTCGGCGGTCGGATCCTCGTTGACGTGGGTGTCGCATATGAACAGCGTCTGCGTGGGCAGCATCAGCACGTTCATCGCGGCGTAGGTTTGCGCCCCCGGCTTCAGGCCTATCACCTCATCCACGTATTTCAACTGGTTGTCGAAGCGGCTGCTGACGCCGCACAGCATGGCGTCGGCGTCCCCGCGCTGCAGCAGCATCACGCCGATCAGCGAGTTGTGCTTGCGCACCATCGCCTTGGCGATGTCCGGGGTGACCCCCGCGCGGCCCTTCAGCTTGTAGTAGGCGTTCCAGGTTTCGTTGAAGCGCGCGTCGGATTCCGGGTCGACGATTTCGAAGTCCTGGCCCGCGCGCAGGCGCAGCCCGAATTTGCGTATGCGCATGTCGATCACCGCCGGACGGCCCACGAGTATGGGGTAGGCGATGCGTTCGTCGACAATGGTTTGCGCCGCACGCAGCACGCGCTCGTCCTCGCCGTCCGCGTAGATGACGCGTTTCGGCGCGGTCTTGGCCTGCATGAAAAGAGGACGCATCAATTGGCCGGTGTGGTACACCAGGCTCATCAGTTTCTGGCGGTAGGCCTCCATGTCCTCGATCGGGCGGCGGGCCACCCCCGAGGCGGCGGCCGCCTCGGCCACCGCCGGCGCGATCTTGATGATCAGGCGCGGATCGAAGGGCTTGGGGATGATGTAGTCGGGCCCGAAAGCCAATTCCTGGCCGGCGTAGGCCGTGGCCACTTCGTCATTCTGTTCGGCTTCGGCCAGCTCGGCGATGGCCTTGACGCAGGCCAGCTTCATTTCCTCGTTGATGACCGTGGCGCCGACATCCATGGCGCCCCGGAAGATGAAGGGGAAGCACAGCACGTTATTGACCTGGTTGGGGTAATCGGAACGGCCGGTGGCGACGATGCAGTCGGGGCGTGCCGCCTTGGCCACTTCCGGCCGTATCTCGGGTTCGGGGTTGGCCAGGGCCAGGATCAGCGGCTTGGGCGCCATGGTCTTGACCATGTCGGCGGTCAGCACGCCGGGCGCGGAGCAGCCCAGGAAGATGTCGGCGTCCTTGCAGACGTCGGCCAGGGTGCGCGCGTCGGTGTCCTGGGCATAGCGGGCCTTGTTCAGTTCCATGCCGGCTTCGCGCCCGGTGTGGATGACGCCGCGCGAGTCCACCACATACATGTTCGAGCGGGGCAGCCCCAGGTGCACCAGCAGGTCCAGGCAGGCGATCGCCGCCGCGCCGGCGCCCGAGCACACCAGCTTCACGTCCTCGATCTTCTTGCCGACCACTTTCAGGCCGTTCAGGATGGCGGCGGAGGAAATGATGGCGGTGCCGTGCTGATCGTCGTGAAAAACCGGTATCTTCATGCGTTCGCGCAGCTTCTTCTCTATATAGAAGCATTCCGGCGCCTTGATGTCCTCCAGGTTCACGCCGCCCAAAGTGGGTTCCAGCGCGGCAATGATGTCCACCAGCTTGTCCGGGTCGGTCTCGGCGAGCTCGATGTCGAACACGTCGATGCCGGCGAATTTCTTGAACAGGCAGCCCTTGCCCTCCATCACCGGCTTGGCGGCCAGCGGGCCGATGTTGCCCAGGCCCAGCACGGCGGTGCCATTGGTGACGACGCCGACCAGGTTAGAGCGCGAGGTGTACAGTGCCGCCGCGTCGTCGCCGTCTTTGTGGATGGTCATGCAGGCGAAGGCCACGCCGGGGGAATAGGCCAGCGACAGATCGTCCTGGTTCGCCAGAGGCTTGGTGGGCATGACGGAGATTTTTCCCGGGACGGGCGAGGCATGATAATCGAGCGCTAGTTTGGCGAGATCGGCGTTGGCGTCCATGGCGGATACTCCTTATTGTTTGGCCTGAAGGTGGGTAAGGGTAGATAAAATAACGCGTAATGAAAATTCGGGGGGAGCAAATATAGACGAATACCGGGCCGGGTGTTTGTTAATGCCAACGGTTTTTCCGTTTTGCCCCGCATGGCGGCTCCTTTCGTTTGTGCCGCTTGCTCCAAGAGGTATACTGGCGAGAATACGGCTTATCAAGGCGTCGTACCGTTGCCTTCTGCCCCGCTATCCGCTAACCGGTCTGGCCGTGTCGCGGAAGGTTGTCCCCTGCATCATAACGAGTGAGACACTCGGATAGGTGAAGCGAATATATGTCATCGGAAATAGAACTCTTATCTAATTCATATCTGTTTGGTAGCAACGCCCCTTACGTCGAAGAACTCTACGAGTCCTATCTAGACAACCCCGGTTCGGTATCGGACCCGTGGCGCGCCTATTTCGACCAGTTGCAGAACCTTCCCGCAGCCGATGGCCGTGAAGCCACCCGCGACCAGGCCCACGCTCCCGTCATCGAATCCTTCGCCCAGCGCGCCAAGGCCAATGCCTTCGTGCCGCGCGCGCAGGAACCCGATCTGGCCATCGCCGGTAAACAAGTATATGTGCAATCCATCATCGCCGCATACCGGTCGCTGGGTTCGCGCTTTGCCGAGCTGGACCCGCTGAAGCGGCACGACCGCCCCGTCATTCCGGAACTGGACCCCAGCTTCTACGGGCTGACGGAAGCCGATCTGGACCAGGTCTATTCCGCGACCAACACCTATTTCACCAAGGCCGACACCATGACCATGCGCGACATGCTCAAGGCCTTGAAGGATACCTATTGCCGCAGCATCGGTGCGGAATTCATGCATATCTCCGATCCGGCCGCCAAGCGCTGGATACAGGAACGCCTTGAATCCACCATGGGCGTGCCGTCGTTTTCGGCCGAGCGCAAGCGGCATATCCTGCAGCAGGTCACCGAAGCCGAAGGCCTGGAACGCTATCTGCATACCAAGTACGTGGGCCAGAAGCGCTTTTCGCTGGAAGGCGGCGAAAGCTTCATCGCCGCCATGGACGAAGTCGTGAACCATGCCGGTGAAAACGGCGTGCAGGAAATCGTGGTCGGTATGGCCCACCGCGGGCGCCTGAACATGCTGGTGAACATCATGGGCAAGATGCCCGGCGACCTCTTCGCCGAGTTCGAGGGCAAGCACGCCGAAGGCCTGACCGACGGCGACGTGAAATACCATAACGGCTTCTCCAGCGACCTGTCCACGCGCGGCGGCCCCATCCACCTGTCGCTGGCGTTCAACCCCTCGCACCTGGAAATCGTCAACCCCGTGGTCGAAGGCAGCGTGCGCGCCCGCCAGGACCGCCGCAACGACGAGGAAGGCTCGCAAGTCCTGCCGGTGCTGGTGCACGGCGATGCGGCCTTCGCCGGCCAGGGCGTGGTCATGGAAACCCTCAACCTGGCCCAGACCCGCGGCTACGGCACGGGCGGCACCCTGCATATCGTCATCAACAACCAGATCGGCTTCACCACGTCCGACCCCCGCGACACGCGTTCCACGCTGTATTGCACCGACGTGGTCAAGATGATCGAAGCCCCCGTATTCCACGTCAACGGCGACGATCCGGAAGCGGTGGTGTACGTGACCCAGCTCGCGCTGGACTATCGCCTGCAGTTCCATCACGACGTGGTGGTGGATATCGTCTGCTTCCGCAAGCTGGGCCACAACGAGCAGGACACGCCTTCGCTGACCCAGCCGCTGATGTACAAAAGCATAGGCAAGCATCCGGGCACCCGCAAAGTCTACGCCGACAAGCTGGTGGCGCAGGGCGTGCTGGCCGAGGACGAGCCCGACCAAATGGTCAAGTCCTACCGCCAGCTCATGGAAGACGGCCAGCGCACCATCGAGCCCGTGCTGACCGACTACAAGAACAAGTACGCCACCGACTGGTCGCCCTTCCTGGGCGCCAAATGGACGGACCAGGCCGATACGGCGGTGCCGCTGGCCGAGCTGACCCGCATCGGCGAAAAGCTTACGGTCGTGCCCGAGAACTTCACCGTCCACCCCCTGGTCAACAAGCTGCTGAACGACCGCCGCGCCATGGCGCGCGGCGAGCAGAACCTGGACTGGGGCATGGGCGAACACCTGGCCTTCGCCACCTTGGTGGCCAGCGGGTACGCCGTCCGCATTACCGGCCAGGATTCGGGGCGCGGCACGTTCACGCACCGCCACGCCGTGCTGCATGACCAGAAGCGCGAGCGCTGGGACGACGGCACCTATATCCCCCTGCAAAACGTCTCGGACAATCAGGCGCCGTTCACGGTCATCGATTCCGTGCTGTCGGAAGAAGCGGTGCTGGGTTTCGAATACGGCTACGCGTCGGCCGAACCCAATACCCTGACCATCTGGGAAGCGCAGTTCGGCGACTTCGTCAACGGCGCCCAGGTGGTGATCGACCAGTTCATCACGTCCGGCGAAGCCAAATGGGGCCGCCAGTGCGGCCTGACCATGATGCTGCCGCACGGCTACGAAGGGCAGGGGCCGGAACACTCGTCGGCCCGCATCGAGCGTTTCTTGCAGCTATGCGCCGACAACAACATCCAGGTCGTGCAGCCCACCAACGGCGCGCAGATCTTCCACGTGCTGCGGCGCCAGATGATCCGGCCCTTCCGCAAGCCGCTGGTCCTCTTCACGCCCAAATCGCTGCTGCGCAACAAGGACGCCACCTCGCCGCTGTCCGACCTGGCCACCGGCCGGTTCCTGCCCGTCATCGGCGAACAGGACGAAAGCATCGATCCGGCGGGCGTCAAGCGCGTGCTGATCTGCTCGGGCAAGGTGTACTATGACCTGGTCCACGCGCGCAAGGATGCAGGCCGTTCGGATGTCGCCATTCTGCGCATAGAGCAGCTTTATCCCTTTGCGCATAAGTCCTTCCAGGCCGAACTGCAGAAATACGCCAACGCCAAGGAGCTCGTCTGGACCCAGGACGAACCGCAGAACCAGGGCCCGTGGTTTTATATTCAACACCATTTGTACGAGAATATGGCTGAAGGCCAGAAGCTGGGGTACGCGGGCCGCGCCGCATCGGCGTCGCCGGCGGTCGGCTACCTGGCCAAGCACCAGGAACAGCAGAAAGCCTTGCTCGAGCAGGCCTTGGCGCCTAAGTTCAAAGGCTTCATGCTGACCAAATAACGAATACTTTCTCACGGAATAAACACTATGGCTATTACTGAAGTTCTCGTACCCCAGCTTTCCGAATCGGTTTCCGAGGCGACTCTGCTCAATTGGAAGAAGCAGCCCGGCGAGGCGGTCGAAGCCGACGAGATACTCATCGAGGTCGAAACCGACAAGGTCGTGTTGGAAGTCCCAGCGCCGGCCGGCGGCGTCCTGAAGGAAATCGTCAAGGGCGACGGCAGCACCGTCACCTCGGGCGAAGTCCTGGCCCGCATAGACACGGAAGCCAAGGCTGCGGCCGGCGCCCCGGCGGCCGCAGCTTCGGCGGCGCCTAGCGCGGAACCCGCGGCGGCGGCACCCGCAGCCGCCGCTCCCGCCGCGACGGCCATCGCGTCGCCCGCGGCGGGCAAGATCCTGGCTGAAAAAGGTGTGGATCCGGCCGCCGTGGAAGGCACGGGCCGTGGCGGCCGCATCACCAAGGGCGACGCCCTGGAAGCCGGCAGCGCACCCGCCAAGAAGGCGCCTGCGCCGGCACCCGCTCCCACCCTGTCGCTGGACGGCCGCCCGGAACAGCGTGTGCCCATGAGCCGCCTGCGCGCCCGCGTGGCCGAGCGCCTGCTGCAGTCGCAGGCGGAAAACGCCATTCTCACGACCTTCAACGAAGTGAGCATGCAGGGTATCATGGACCTGCGCAAGAAATACAAAGACCAGTTCGAAAAAGAGCACGGCGTAAAGCTGGGCTTTACTTCGTTCTTCGTCAAGGCGGCCGTGGCGGCGCTGAAGAAATACCCGATAGTCAATGCCTCCGTCGACGGCAAGGACATCATCTACCACGGCTATTTCGACATCGGCATTGCCGTCGGCAGCCCGCGCGGTCTGGTGGTGCCCATCCTGCGCAATGCGGATCAACTGTCCATCGCCGAAATCGAAAAGCAGATCGCCGACTTCGGCGCCCGCGCCCGCGACGGCAAGCTGAGCCTGGAAGAGCTTACCGGCGGCACCTTCTCGATCTCCAACGGCGGTGTGTTCGGCTCCATGCTGTCCACGCCCATCATCAATCCCCCGCAATCGGCCATTCTGGGCATACACGCCACCAAGGATCGCCCGGTCGTGGAGAACGGCCAGATCGTGATCCGGCCTATGAACTACCTGGCTTTGTCGTACGACCATCGCATCATCGATGGCCGCGAAGCGGTATTGGCCCTGGTGGCCATGAAAGAAGCGCTCGAAGACCCCCAGCGCCTGCTGCTGGACGTCTAAGCATGCGGGCTACGGCCTACGGCAACCCCGGCGATGATTCCGCAAGGACGCTTCGCCCGGGGGGCTTTTTGCCGCCAGGCCGCCGGGATGCCGGCCACCGGGATGCCGGCCACCGGTTCGCCGGCCGCCGGATCGCCGGCCGCCAGGCTGTGCTTCGGCAAGACGGCCGGGGGCAAATCTAAAGTCGTAGCATGAGGGCATTTCCATCGCCTTCGTCTTTCCAGGGGAAGCGCGCGCGGCATTGCCGCTTCCTTCCGGCTTGCGGGCCTCAAAAGGGCTTGCATTCACATTCTCTCGAGTAAAAAACATGACTAAACAATTCGACGTCGTCGTCATCGGTGCCGGCCCCGGCGGGTATATCGCCGCCATCCGCGCCGCGCAACTGGGCATGTCCGTGGCCTGCGTGGATTCCTGGAGCACCGCCGATGGCAAGCCCGCTCCGGGCGGCACCTGCACCAATGTGGGCTGCATTCCGTCCAAGGCCTTGCTGCAATCGTCCGAACACTTCGAGCAGGCCGGCCATCATTTCGCCGATCATGGCATCGAACTGAAGGGCGTCAGCCTGAAACTGGACAAGCTGCTGGGGCGCAAGAACACCGTCGTCAAGCAGAACAACGAAGGCATTCTTTATCTGTTCAAGAAGAACAAGGTCTCCTTCTTCCATGGCATGGGCTCTTTCGTGGCCCAGGTCGACGGCGGCTGGTCCATCAAGGTGTCGGGCCAGACCGAAGAAGACCTGATCGCCAAGCATGTGGTGATCGCAACCGGCTCGTCGCCGCGCGCCTTGCCCGACCTGCCTTTCGATGAAAGCCAGATCCTGTCCAACGACGGCGCCCTGCGCATTCCCGCCGTGCCCAAGAAGCTGGGGGTGATCGGCGCGGGCGTCATCGGCCTGGAGCTGGGCAGCGTCTGGCGGCGCCTGGGGGCCGAGGTCACCGTGCTGGAAGCCATGCCGGACTTTCTTGCGGTGGCCGACCAGCAGGTGGCCAAGGAGGCCCAGAAGGTCTTCGCCAAGCAGGGCCTGGCCATCCATACCGGCGTCAAGATCACTGAAGTCAAGAGCAGCGCCAAATCGGTCTCGGTATCCTACACCGACGCGGCCGGCGCCGAGCAGAAGCTGGCGGTGGACAAGCTGATCGTTTCCATAGGCCGCATACCCAATGTGGAAGGGCTGGGCGGCGATACCGTCGGGCTGAAGCGCGACGAACGCGGCTTCATCGCCGTGGACGACGACTGCAAGACCAACCTGCCCAATGTCTGGGCGGTGGGCGATGTGGTGCGCGGCCCCATGCTGGCGCACAAGGCCGAGGAAGAGGGCGTGGCCGTGGCCGAGCGCATCGCGGGCCAGCACGGGCATGTCAATTTCGCCACCATTCCTTCCGTCATCTACACTTCGCCGGAAATCGCCTGGGTGGGCAAGAACGAACAGCAGCTCAAGACCGAAGGCCGCGACTACAAGGCCGGCAGCTTCCCCTTCATGGCCAACGGCCGGGCGCGCGCGCTGGGCGACACCACCGGCTTCGTGAAGGTATTGGCCGACGCCAAGACGGATGAAGTCCTGGGCGTGCACATCATCGGGCCGATGGCTTCCGAGCTGATCGCCGAAGCAGTCACCATCATGGAATTCCGCGGCGCCGCCGAGGACATCGCGCGCATCTGCCATGCCCACCCGACCTTGTCGGAAGCCATGAAAGAAGCCGCGCTGGCCGTCGACAAACGCACCTTGAACTTCTGAAGGCGTTTTCTGTAAGCGCTGCAAGCGGGCGGGAAGCCGCCCCTTTTCGCCGCCGGGCCGCCACCGGCGAAAACGCCCCCCCGGGGGGCAGCGCCGCCGCGTAGCGGCAAGCGTGGGTTTTTTTTCGCCGCCGGATCGCCGGGCCGCCGGATCGCCGGATTGCCGGGCCGCCGGGCCGCCCAAGGCTAGGCGCCCCCGGCGAAAACGCCCTTTCGGGAGGCAGCGCCGCCGCGGTAGCGGCAAGCGTTGGAGGCAGCATTATTTTCTAAGTTGGGTTTATGAACGTTCGCGAGTACTACCATCAAGTCCTGCAGGAGCGCGGCTATCAGCCGGATGGCGCCCAATTGGCCGCCGTCGACCGCTTGCAGGCCTACTATGATGACTGGGTGAACTTCAAACAGGCGCGTTCATCGGCTCTGCGGAAAATCTTCAAGCGGCCCGACGTGCCGCGCGGCGTCTACATGTGGGGCGGCGTGGGCCGGGGCAAGAGCTTCCTGATGGACGCCTTCTACCTTACCGTGCCCGTCAAGCGCAAGACGCGCGTGCATTTCCACGAATTCATGCGCAGCGTGCATCGCGAATTGGACGGGGTGCGCGGTCAGCAGGACCCCTTGGACGAAGTGGCGCGCCGCATCGCCAAGCGTTACCGTCTCATCTGCTTCGACGAGTTCCATGTGTCCGACGTGGCCGACGCCATGATTCTGTATCGCCTGTTGCTCAAGCTGTTCGAGTACGGCACTTCTTTCGTCATGACGTCCAATTACGAACCTTCGACGCTCTACCCGGAAGGGCTGCATCGCGACCGCATACTGCCCGCCATCAAGTTGCTGCAGGAAAGAATGGACATACTGAACGTGGATGTGGGCACGGACTACCGGCGGCGCACGCTGGAGCAGGTGCGCATGTACCTGACTCCCATCACGGAAAGCACCAATCAGGAACTGCGGGCGAATTTCGAACGCCTGCTGGACACGGCGCCGATGAAGCCCGTGCTGACGGTGGAAAATCGCGAGCTGAAAGCCGTGGCCCTGGGCGGCAGCATCGTATGGTTCGACTTCGCCACCTTGTGCGGCGGGCCGCGGTCGCAAAACGACTACCTGGAATTGGCCAGTCGCTTCCAGACCGTGATCTTGTCGGACGTGCCGCGCATGGGCCCGCGCCAGGCGTCCGAAGCGCGCCGTTTCACCTGGCTGATCGATGTATTCTACGATCACAAGGTAAAGCTCATCATGTCGGCTGAATGCGAGCCCGAAGAACTCTATACTCAGGGACCCATGTCCAACGAGTTCCACCGCACGGTATCGCGCATACTGGAAATGCAGTCGCGCGAATACCTGGAGGCGGAGCGCCGCGAAGCCGTCGTCCTGTAGCCGCCCATCACTCTCACCGCAGCGATTTATGAATACCCGCGTACTGACTGGCATCACCACTTCCGGCACCCCGCATCTGGGGAATTACGCAGGCGCCATACGGCCTTCCATACAGGCCAGCGTGCAGCCGGGCGTGGACGCCTTTTATTTCCTGGCGGACTACCATGCTCTGATCAAATGCGACGACCCGCAGCGCATCGCGCGCTCGCGCCTGGAAATCGCCGCGACATGGCTGGCCTGCGGCCTGGATCCGGATAAAGTCACGTTCTACCGGCAGTCGGATATCCCGGAGATTCCCGAACTGTGCTGGATGCTGACCTGCGTTACCGCCAAAGGCCTGATGAACCGCGCGCATGCCTACAAGGCGTCGGTGGACCAGAACGTGGCGCGCCAGGCGGACCCGGATGACGGTATCACCATGGGGCTGTTTTCTTATCCGATATTGATGGCGGCGGACATCCTGATGTTCAACGCCAACAAGGTGCCCGTCGGCCGCGACCAGATCCAGCACCTGGAAATGGCGCGCGATATCGCCCAGCGCTTCAACCACCTGTACGGCCGCGGGCGGGACTTCTTCGTGCTGCCCGAAGTACAGGTCGACGACGAGGTGGCGACGCTGCCCGGCCTGGACGGGCGCAAGATGTCCAAGAGTTACGACAACACCATCCCCTTGTTCGAAGGCGGGGCCAAGGCCTTGCGCGCCGCCGTCATGCGCATCGTCACCGATTCGCGCGAGCCGGGCGAGCCCAAGGATGCCGAAAGCTCGCATCTATACACGTTGTTCCGGGCCTTCGCCACGCGCGGCCAGGCCGATGATTTCCGCAAGGAACTGGAAGCGGGCCTGGGCTGGGGCGAAGCCAAGCAGCGGCTGTGCGACCGGATCGATGCTGAGCTTGGCCCCATGCGCGAGCGCTATGCCGAATTGATGGCCAGACCGGCCCGCATCGAGGATATCCTGCAGGCGGGGGCGGCCAAGGCGCGGCGCTTGTCGCATCCCTTGATGGAGCAGTTGCGCGAGGCCGTGGGCCTGCGCACGGCGGCGGTTCCGGCCCAGGGCGGGGCGGCGGCTAACAAGAAGGGCGGCGGCAAGCGCGCGCGTTTCATCAGCTTCCGCGACGATGACGGCCGTTTCCGCTTCCGCTTGCTGGGCGCCGGCGGCGAGGAGCTGCTGTTGTCGGAAGCCTTCGATCATCCCCAGGAAGCGGGCGCCGCCATCAAGGGCCTGCAAAGTGGCGACCTGGATACGCTGGCGCGTCGCGAGGGCGATATGGCTATACTTTGTATAGACGGGACAGTGATCGCCCGCCTGGATGCCGGCCGTCTCGCGCAGGTTCAGGAAGCCATTGGGGAACTATAGGCACTACCGATTCTTCTGGCGCGGGCTGGAATGTGCGTGGCGCTGCTTGGTTCCTTTGACGCGTGCCGGGTGGCGGATGCCGGACTTGCTCCTCGGGACTGGTTCGGCGCCCTGCGCGCCGAACGCCGCGTCGCTCGCTCGTCCGCCCATTCGGGCTACCTTCGCTTCCGCTCGCTCAGCCCCGAACGTCGGCGCGTCCGGCATCCGCCACCCGTCCCGCTGCGTTGGTTCGTGTTTGTAGCGCCGCTGGGGCGGCTTGGGTGCTCGGCCTTTTTCTGTTGCGTTCGCTGCTGCTGAAATAGGTGTTGCGCCGTCCCGGCCTCGCGCGCCTGCCGCGCGGGCCGGGACATTCGGAGTGGTCATTGATAGGCCGCTGGCGATGCGGTTGCACAGGCTCCGCAAGCTCATGCAGTGCCGGCTTCAGATCCAAAGATCCAATCTCAATCTCCTGTCACAAGTCCCGGTCCCACGTTCTACGTTCCACGTTCCAGTCACAAGCTCCAGTCACAAGTTCCAGTCACGGATCCCGGCTGTAAATTTCCAATGTCAACCATCTTTCGCGTTCCACGGATGATTTGATGGAAGGCTGACTCTGCTGCCAAGGCGTAGCCGGTGGGCAGGGGTTGGGCGACGTTGAGCAAGCCGCGGCAGGTGCTTTGCGGCGGGGGCGTAAGAGGGCGCTCCTGTTTGAGCTGGCAATTAGCCCACAGGCGGCTAATTGCCGGCGAGTTGGCGCCCGACCCCGACGCAAAGCACTTGCAAGGGGACCCCGAAGGGGCGCAGCGACAGGAGCCCGGCCCCTGCTCACCGGCTGCGCCGCTTAGCAACCTAAAGCCCACAAGCCCACAAGCCCGTACGCTTACAAGCCGGGCGGAAGCCGGGAAGGGTCGCCGCCGGCCTATGCGCCCGCGTATTGAGGCAAGGCTCAGGCGCAGCGTTCGGCCAGCACGCCGAGCTCTTCGCACAGGCCCAGGATTTCATCCACGTCGTCGCGACGCACCAGAATGACTTGAAAGTCGTAGTTATAGCTTTCGCCGAAACCGATCAGGCAATATTTCGGGTGGTGGGCCAGCAGCTGGCTATCCACCCAGCGATAGAAGTCCGATACCGTTACGAAATCATTGTCGTCATAAGGGTAGCCCGGCAGGGCGGGCCGCTCGAAGGCCTCGATGACCTGCTCGTACAGCTCGTCGACCGTATCGGCGACGGCGAAATAATCTTCCAGCTCTATGAAGATGATGAAAGCCGTGACCCCCGGGGCATCGTACTCGGCGACCTTGGCGGCGTCGGCGCCATAGTGGCTCAGCAGGGTCGCGGCCGCATCCTGCTTGGCCCGCATGCAGGTGTTCACGATGCGTTCGGTTTCGGGTGCGTCCAGGTCGCCGCAAGCCAGTAGGTCGACTAGCCGGACGAGCCGGGACCGATAGAGGCTTGTTTCATCATCCATCGCGGCCATCGTGGCTTACCTCTTCATTTTGGCAAAAGCGGCGGCCATGGCGCCCATGCCTGCGGGTTCGGCGGCGCGCTGCTGCGTGCGCCGGGCGCCGGCCTGCGGGCCGCGCCTTTCTTCGCCGCCGCGCTTGATTGGCGCGGAATCGTCGTTCAGGCGCATGGTCAGGCCTATGCGCTTGCGGGCGACATCGACTTCCTGGACCTTCACTTTGACGGTCTGGCCGACCCGCACCACATCGCGCGGGTCTTTCACAAAAGTGTCGGACAGGGCCGAGATATGCACCAGGCCGTCCTGGTGGACGCCGATGTCGACGAAAGCCCCGAAGTTCGCCACATTGGTGACCACGCCTTCCAGGATCATGCCGGCGTGCAGGTCGCCGATGGTGTTCACGCCTTCCTTGAATTGCGCCGTTTTGAACTCCGGCCGGGGATCGCGGCCCGGTTTTTCCAGTTCCTGGAAGATGTCCTTGACGGTGGGCAGGCCGAAGCGCTCGTCGGTGAACTCGGAGGGCGACACGCCTTTCAGCGCGCCGGGCTGGCCCATGATCTGGCGCGCGTCGGCCTTGATCCTGTCCAGGATGCGCTCGACCACTGGATAGGCTTCCGGGTGCACGGCGGAGGCATCCAGCGGGTTGTCGCCATTGGGTATGCGCAGAAAGCCCGCGGCCTGTTCGAAAGCCTTGTCGCCGAAGCGCGGCACCTTCAGCAAGGCCTTGCGGTTGGGAAAGGCGCCATGGTCATTGCGCCAGGCCACGATATTCTTGGCCAGCAGCGCGTTCAGGCCCGACACGCGCGTCAGCAAGGGAGCCGAGGCGGTGTTCACGTCCACACCCACGGCGTTCACGCAGTCCTCGATGACGGCGTCCAGCGATCGGGCGAGTTCGCGCTGATTGACGTCGTGCTGGTATTGCCCGACGCCGATGGCCTTGGGCTCGATCTTGACCAGCTCGGCCAGGGGATCCTGAAGGCGGCGCGCGATGGATACGGCGCCGCGCAGACTGACATCCAGGTCGGGAAACTCGTAGGCCGCCAGTTCGGAAGCCGAATAGACCGACGCCCCCGCTTCGGACACCATGACGCGCGTGAGCTTCAGTTCGGGGAATTTCTCCAGCATGTCCACGACGAGTTTTTCGGTCTCGCGCGAGGCGGTGCCGTTGCCGATGGCCACCAGCTGGAGTTTGTGCCGGGCCGCCAGCGCGGCCAGCGTGTTGATGCTGCCCTCGCGGTCGCGGCGCGGCTCGAAAGGGTAGACCGTGGCGGTTTCCAGCAGCTTGCCGGTCGCGTCGATGGCGGCCACCTTGACGCCGGTGCGTATGCCCGGGTCCAGGCCCAGCACCGATTTCGGGCCCGCCGGCGCGGCCAGCAGCAAATCCTTCATATTGGCGGCGAAGACGCGTATGGCTTCCTGCTCGGCGGCCTCGCGCAGGCGCCCGATCAATTCGGATTCGAAAGCCGTCAGCAGCTTGACGCGCCAAGTCCAGCGGCAGACTTCCGCCAGCCAGCGCCCGCGCGCGGGGGCATCCAGAGCGAAGTCCGCGCCGATGTCCAGCAAGGAGGCGATGCGGGCCACGCAGGGGTGGGGCGTCTGCGCTTCGAGTTCGGCGTCCAGGCCCAGCCGGATGTCCAGCATGCCTTGCTGGCGGCCGCGCAGCAGGGCCAGTATGCGGTGGGAAGGCAGGGACCGCAGGGCTTCGCTGAAGTCGAACCAGTCGCGGAAATTGGCGCCCTCGGTTTCCTTGCCTTCGACAACCTTGGAATAGAGCAGGCCGGTATTCCACAGATGCTCGCGCATATTCGCCAGCAGGTCGGCGTTTTCGGCATAGCGCTCGGCCAGGATGTCGCGGGCGCCGTCCAGCGCCGCCTTGCCGTCTTTTATCCCCGCCTCGGCGTTCAGATAGCCTTCGGCCAGGACGGCGGGATCGCACTCGGCGTCGGCCAGTATGGCGTCGGCCAGCGGCTCCAGGCCGGCCTCGCGGGCGATCTGGGCGCGCGTGCGGCGCTTGGGCTTATAGGGTGCGTAAAGATCCTCGAGCCGCTGCTTGGTGTCGGCCGCCAGGATTTCCGCCTGCAGTTCGGGGCTGAGCTTGCCTTGCTGGGCAATGGAATCCAGTATGGCCAGGCGGCGCGTCTCGAGTTCGCGCACATAAAGCAGGCGCACTTCCAGATTGCGCAGCACGGTATCGTCCAGCCCGCCCGTGACTTCCTTGCGGTAGCGGGCGATGAAGGGCACCGTGGCGCCTTCGTCCAGCAAGCCCACCGCGGCGGCGGCCTGCGCCGGGCGGATATTCAGTTCGGCGGCCAGGAGGGCGACGATGCGGGCCGGGTCCGCGCCATGCGCAAGAGGTTCGGATGTTGCTCGGGCAGAGGTATCAGTCATTCGTCCGTCTTTCAGAAACTTAAATACACGCGGCGCATTTTGCCACAATGGCCCCCAAGGCGAAAAAATAGGCGAGTATCATTCCCCCATGCGGGCGGCGCGAGCGCATACTTTACCTTTTTTGCTTTGCGGCCTACGCTGGGCTTATCTCTTATTTACTTTTTGATGCTTTTGCAAGAACTTTCCCGTATTTTCGCGGCTGACGGCCCGCTTGCCGGCGCGGTGCCCGATTACCGGCCGCGCCAGGCGCAGCTCGAGCTGGCCGAGGCCATCGAAGAGGCCTTGCAGAACCATTCCACGCTCATCGCCGAGGCCGGCACCGGCACTGGCAAGACCTGGGCTTATCTGGTGCCCGCCTTCCTGGGCGGCGGCAAAGTGCTGGTATCCACTGGCACCCGCACTTTGCAGGACCAGCTTTTCCGCCGCGACCTGCCCCGCCTGCGGCAAGCGCTGGGCCTGCCCATACAGGTGGCTTTGCTCAAGGGGCGCGGCAACTATGTGTGCCATTATCACCTGGGCCGTCTGTCCGGCGACGACCGGGCGCTGAAGTCGCGCGCCGAGATCGGGCAGTTGCGCGATATCCAGGTTTTCGCGCAGCAATCCAAAAGCGGCGACCGCGCCGACCTCGCCACGGTGCCCGAAGACGCCGATATCTGGAACCGGGTTACGTCCACCCGCGAAAACTGCCTGGGCCAGGAATGCCCGCATGTGAAGGACTGTTTTGTCCTGAAAGCCCGGCGCCAGGCCCAGGATGCCGACCTCGTGGTCGTCAATCATGCCTTGTTCATGGCGGATCTGGCTTTGCGCGAAGAGGGCATCACCGACCTGCTTCCCACCGTGGAGCTGGTGATTTTCGATGAAGCGCATCAATTGCCGGATATTGCCACCCGTTTTCTGGGAACCAGCGTGTCTTCGCACCAGTTGCTGGACCTGGCGCGCGCGGCGGAAGCGGCGGGCCTGGCGCATGCGCGCGAAGCCACCAACTGGAGCGAAGCCGGCAAGCGCATAGAACATGCCGCCCGCCAACTGCGGCTGGCCGCAGCGCCGATAGAAAAATTGCCCGGCCGCAAGGCGACTTTCCAAAGCATACCGGACGCCCAGGCCTTCGACGAGGCGCTTGCGGCATTGCTGGATGTGCTGGACAAGAGCTCGCAATTGCTGGCCGTGGTCAGCGACAAGCACCCTGATCTGGCGGCGGTGGCCAAGACTTGCCTGGACTTGCGCGCCCGCCTGTTTCAATGGAGTCAGCCGGACCGCCAGGGGCGCAATGCCCTGCGTCCGGCGCCGGGCGGCGGCGCGGGCGTTCCGGCGGATGCCGACGGCGGCGCATGGGCGGATGAAGGGCCGGAGCAAGAAAGCGCCGCGGTGCGCTGGGTGGAGCACAGCCAGCATCATATGCGGCTGCACAGCGCTCCCCTGTCGGTGGCGCAGATATTTTCCCGCTACCGCGGCAAGGACCAGGCCTGGGTGCTGACGTCCGCCACCTTGTCGGTGCACGGCGACTTCGGCCATTTCCAGCGCCAGCTCGGCTTGTGGGACGCCGCTACGCTGCGCTGGGAATCGCCTTTCGACTACGCTGCGCAGGGGGTGCTGTATGTGCCCAAGTCCTTGCCGCTGCCCAGCGACCAGGGTTTCAACGAGCGCTTCGTCCAGGCGCTGCTGCCGCTGATACGTGCGTCCACGGGCGGTGTGCTGGTATTGTGCACGACCTTGCGCGCAGTGGAAAACATCGCCCAGAGGCTGGAGGAATGCTTCGAGGACGAGGACCTGGACCGCATGCTGCTGCGCCAGGGGGAAAGCTCGCGGCGCGCTCTGCTGGAACGGTTTCGCGCCGGGCGCAATGCGGTCCTGGTGGGCAGCGCCAGCTTCTGGGAAGGCATCGACGTGCCGGGCGAAGCGCTGACGCTCGTGGCCATAGACAAGCTGCCTTTTGCGCCGCCCGACGATCCGGTGCTCGAAGCCCGGTTGAATCTATGCCGCAGCCAGGGCGGCAACCCCTTCATGGAATACCAGTTGCCCGAAGCCGCCATTGCGCTCAAACAGGGCGCCGGCCGCCTGATCCGTAGCGAAAGCGACTGGGGAGTGCTGATGGTGGGCGACCGCCGCATGGTCGAAAAACCTTACGGCAAGCTGCTGTGGCGCGGCCTGCCGCCTTTTGCGCGTACTCGCGAGCTTGAACAGGTGCTGGCCTTCATGCACGACAAACAGGCCCGCGAAGAGGGCCTGGGGGAGGACAGCGGCGTGGCGGTCGGGGCCGGTTAGCCCGCGCTTGCGGGCGCAGGCCTGGATCGCCGCGACCTTGCGCGCGGCGGCTTATGGATGCGGAGCCGGCCTCAGAACCAGTTGACCGGGTTCCAGTAGCTGCCGCGCCGCGCGTTCAGGCCTTCCGTGTAGTATTTGCTGTTGGGGAAGTTCTGGTCCAGCACGCGCTTGGTGTCGTCGCGCAACTGCGGCAGGTTCAGCTTGTCGTAGGACAAATACATGATGTACAGCGCTTTTTCGGCGACCGGCACGCCCTGGAAATCGGTGATGACGGTTTGCGCGCGGTTGATCGCCGCCACATAGGCGCCGCGCTCGTAATAATACTGAGCGACATGGGCTTCGTTTTCGGCGATGGTGCTGACCAGCCAAGTGACCCGCTTCTTGGCGTCCGCCGTGTAGCGGCTGTCGGGATAGCGCTTGATGAGCTCATTGAAGGACTCGTACGATTCGCGCAGCCCCTTGGGGTCGCGCTCGCTGGGGTCCTGGCGGGTGAACTTGGTGAAGGACGCGCTGGGGGGCGTGAAGGTGATCAAGCCCTTCAGGTAAAGCATGTAGTCCGTGCCGGCGTGGTTGGGGTACTGCTGCTGGAAGCGGTCGATCGCGGCCAGCGCCTGTTCCGGTTCTTCGTCTTTCCAGTTGACATAGGCCTGGTCGATCAGCGCCTGTTGGGCATAGCCGCCGAACGGGTAGCGGGCCTCGATCGCTTCCAGGCGGGTGCGGGCATCCTTCCAGTTGCCCGCGCTGATTTCGGTGCGGGCGTCCTGGTAGAGGCGTTCGGCGCTCCAGCCTGCGGTCTTGTCCTGCTCGCCCTTGATGGTGCCGCAGCCCGCCACCAGCGCGGCGACGGCCAAAGCGAGCGCTGCGTCGCGCAAGCGGCGGGAAAGGCGGGGAAATTTGAAGTCCTTGCGAGTCACAAAAGCGTCCTTGGTGTTAGCATTGCTCGCTGATTATATGATTTGTCGCCATGCCTGACACAGATATTGACAAAGAAAGTTATTCTTTGCCGGCGCCGCTGGAATTCGAGCTGCCTTTGTCGGCTTTGCCTGAGCGCCTGGATAAAGTCCTGGCGAAGCTGATTCCGGAGCATTCCCGCAGCCGGCTGCAGGGCTGGATAGAAGCCGGGCACGTGCTCCTGAACGGGCAGCCCGCCCGTGTGAAGCAAATGGCCAATCCGGGCGACCACCTGCTGGTGTACGAGCAGCAGCCGCCCGAGCAGCAGGCTTTCACGCCCGAAGATGTGGGTTTCGAGGTCCTGGGCGAGAGCGCCGACTGGATCGTCGTGAACAAGCCGGCGGGCCTGGTGACGCATCCGGGCGCGGGCAATTGGGGCGGCACGCTGCTCAATGGCCTGCTGTTCCGCTATCCCGAACTGGGCCAGGTCGCCCGCGCCGGCATCGTGCACAGACTGGACAAGGACACTTCCGGCTTGCTGGTGGTGGCGCGCCACGAAAAAGCGCAGACCCATCTGATACGCCAATTGCAGGCGCGCAGCGTCAGCCGCGAATACATCGCGCTGGTGCATGGAAAGCTGGCCGCCGCGGGCACGGTCAGGCTGGATATAGGCCGCGATCCCCGGGTGCCGGTGCGCATGGCGGTGGAACACCCCATCGCCCCCAAGCCCGCGGTGACGCACTACGCCCCGCTGCGCACGGGCCGCGCCGGCGATGCGCTCGTCACCGAAGTCGTATGCAGGCTCGAAACAGGCCGCACGCATCAAATACGCGTGCACATGATGAGCTTGCGCCATCCTCTCGTGGCGGACGTCTTGTATGGCGGCAGGCCGGTGGGCGGCGCCCGGCGCCAGTTGCTGCATGCGCGCGCGTTGAGTTTCGATGATTTTTCCAGCGGCGCCAGGGTGTCGTTTCAAGCTCCGCTCGCGCAGGATTTTCAACAGGTACTGAACCATATCGCATGGATCGAATGAACTTTGCAAACGCTCCGCATACCATTACAGGCGCTCCGTGGGATGGCGTGAGTTATTTCTGCACCACCCGCCGGGGCGGCGCCAGCGCGGGGCCCTGGAGCTCATTCAATCTGGGCCTGCATACCGGCGACGACCGCGATCATGTCATGGCCAACCGCGCGGCCTTGCGCGCCATGCTGCCCGCCGAACCGGTCTGGCTGGACCAGGTGCACGGCGCCGAAGTCTGCGATGCGGATATCGCGCGGAGCGCGGCCGGCGTCCCGCGGGCCGATGCGGCCGTTACCTGCGCGCCGGGCCGGGTCCTGGCCATCATGACGGCCGACTGTCTTCCCGTGGTGCTGGCCGGCATGGACGGGCGGGCGCTCGGCATGGCGCATGCGGGCTGGCGCGGCCTGGCGGCGGGGGTGCTGGAAAACACTCTGGAAGCGCTGCGGCGGCGCGCCGCGCCCGGCACGGCCTGGCGCGCCTGGATAGGCCCGGCCATCAGCCAGCCGCATTTCGAGGTCGGCGAAGATGTGTTCTCGGCGTTCGTCGACCAGGATGCCGAGGCCGCGCAATGCTTTACGCCACGGGGCAGGCCGGGGAAGTGGCTGGCGGACTTGCCCGCCCTGGCGTGCCGCCGCCTGCAGCGGGCGGGCGTGGCCCGGGTGGAGCTGTCCGGCGAATGCAGCTACGCGCAGGCCGACAAATATTATTCCTATCGGCGCGCTTCCCCGACGGGACGCATGGCCACCCTGGCCTGGCTGCGATGAGCCGCGGCATACGCCATTCTCCCGAAAGCGGCATGTAGACGGGCTCTAGCGACTTACCCTGATTGACACGGTATTGATTGACCTCCAAGATTGGACCAGGATATGGATACATTTAAGGTGCCTGTAAAGTGAGAATTCCGTCGTCATCAGGATGGCCTGTGCCGGCAGGCGTCGCACCGGACAAGCTCGCGGAAATCCAGGCGGAATTCTCCAGCGAATGGCTGAAGATCGCCGGGCTCGCGCGCCAAGGCATGTTGCAGCCGCCATCCGACAGGCGCTTCAGCGCGCCGGCCTGGGCGCAAGACCCTGCTTCCCTCATGGCCGCGCATACCTATCTGCTAGCGGCCAGGGCCATGCATCAAATGGTGGATGCCGCGCAACTGGACGAGGCGGCGCGCAACCGGCTGCGGTTTTCCGTGATGCAATGGGTGGAAGCCGCGGCGCCGTCCAATTTCGTCGCCACCAATCCTGAAGTCCTGCGCACCATCCTGGATACGCAAGGCAGGTCCCTGTCCGAGGGCATGCGCAATCTGTTCCGCGACATGCAGCAAGGCCGGCTGACGCAAACCGACGAAAGCCGATTCGAACTCGGCCGCAACGTGGCCATCACGCCGGGCGCGGTGGTGTATCAAAACCCGTTGATGCAGGTCATCCAGTATGCGCCGCTGACCGCCAAGGTGCACAAAACGCCTTTGCTCATCGTCCCGCCTTGCATCAACAAGTTCTACATACTCGATCTGCAGCCCGACAATTCCTTCGTCAGGCATGCCGTCGAACAGGGCTTTACCGTCTTCCTGATTTCATGGCGCAATCCCCAGCCGACGGACGCCGACGGCGTCGACGCCGCCACCTGGGGCGACTATCTGCAACAAGGCGTCCTGAAGGCCATCGAGGTCGCGTCCGACATCAGCCGGCAGCCGCGGATCAACGCGCTGGGCTTTTGCGTCGGCGGCACCCTGCTGGCGGCCGCGCTGGCCCTTGCACATGCGCAGGGGCGCCAGCCGGTGGGCGCGCTGACCTTGCTGACCACGCTGCTGGACTTCAAGGAAACCGGCGTGCTGGACGTCTTCGTCGACGAATTCCATGCAAGCGCGCGCGAATATCAGCTTGGCCGGGGCGGCCTGATGTCGGCGCGCGAACTGGGCACCACGTTTTCCTTCCTGCGGCCCAGCGAACTGGTCTGGAACTACGTGGTCAGCAACTACATGAAGGGCGAGGCCCCGCCCGCCTTCGACCTGCTGTTCTGGAATGCCGACGGCACGAACCTGCCCGGCCCATTCTTCGCCTGGTACTTCCGCAATACCTATCTGGAAAACAATCTGAAGGAGCCGGGCCGCGTCAGGGTGGACGGGCATGGGCTGGATCTCGGCTCATTGACGATGCCCGCCTATATCTACGGTTCGCGCGAAGACCACATCGTGCCCTGGCCGTCCGCTTACGCATCCACCGGCCTGGTGCGCGGCCCTGTGCGTTTCGTGCTGGGTGCGTCGGGGCACATCGCCGGGGTCATCAACCCGCCTGCCAAGCGCCGGCGCAGCTACTGGGCGCACGATGCCGATGCCGATGCCGCCGCGCGGGCCCCCATGCCCGCCGATCCGGACGGCTGGCTGGAAGCCGCGGCCCGCCACGAGGGCAGCTGGTGGCCCGACTGGGTCCAATGGCTGGCCGGCCATTCCGGGCCGCTGGTCCGGGCGCGCTCCAAGCTGGGCGACGCCAGGCATCCTCCCCTGGAAGACGCGCCGGGCAGCTACGTGAAGGTTCGCGCAACCTGACATACATCAACAAAGGTGAAAAGGCATCCGCATGAGCAGACGACTAGTCGACCATCGAAGTGTGAAGCGCTGATAAGTTATAAACCCGGGGCGATGCTCCAGCTCAATGGGTGGGCTGCAGTCATACGGGCCGGAAGTTCAAGGAGAATCATATGAGCGGCAAACTGGCTTACGTAACGGGGGGCATGGGCGGCATAGGCACTTCCATATGCCAGCGTCTGGCGAAAGAAGGCTTTACCGTCGTGGCGGGCTGCGGCCCCAGCCGCAATTATGCGCAATGGCTGGAAGAGCAATCGGCGCTGGGCTATACCTTCCACGCTTCGGTGGGCAATGTCGCCGACTGGGATTCCACGGTCAAGGCCTTCGAGCAAGTGCGCGAGTTGTACGGCACTGTCGATGTGCTGGTGAACAATGCGGGCATTACGCGCGACGGCATGTTCCGCAAGATGAGCCAGGAAGATTGGCGCGCCGTCATCGACACCAATCTCAACAGCCTTTTCAATGTCACCAAGCAGGTCATCGAAGGCATGGTGGACAAGCAATGGGGGCGCATCATCAACATCAGTTCCGTAAACGGCCAGAAGGGCCAGTTCGGGCAAACCAACTATTCCACGGCCAAGGCGGGGATACATGGCTTCACCATGGCTCTGGCCCAGGAAGTGGCCAGCAAGGGGGTCACGGTCAACACCATCTCTCCGGGTTATATTGGCACCGACATGGTGCGCGCCATCCGTCCCGATGTGCTCGAAAAAATCGTCGCCACCATCCCCGTGAAGCGGCTGGGCACGCCGGATGAAATCGGGTCGATGGTGGCATGGCTGGCATCGGACGAATCGGGCTTCGCCACGGGGGCCGACTTTTCGCTGAACGGCGGGCTGCACATGGGGTAGCGGCTATGGCCGGGGCGGGGCGGCGTCGCGCCCGCCCTTCACTTTTTCCGCTACATCATGTATTTGGTTTCACTTATGACGCAAGCTCAATCCAGTTCACCGCGCCTGATCAAAAAATACCCGAACAGGCGTTTATACGATACGCAAACCAGCACCTACATCACATTGGCGGACGTCAAGAAGCTGGTGCTCGATAGCGAGGCTTTCCAGGTCGTCGACGCCAAAACCGGCGAGGACATCACGCGCAGCATATTGCTGCAGATCATCCTCGAAGAAGAAAGCGGCGGCGTACCCATGTTTTCGTCGGCGGCCCTGTCGCAGATCATCCGTTTCTACGGCAATGCCATGCAGGGCGTAATGGGCTCCTTCCTGGAAAAAAACATCCAGGCTTTCATGGAGATCCAGGACCGCATGGCGGAGCAATCCAAGGGCTTGTACGGCACTCAGTTCGGGCCCGAGGCCTGGGCGCAATTCATGAATGTGCAAACGCCCATTTTGCAGAACATGATGAACAATTATGTGGACCAAAGCAAAAACCTGTTCGTGCAGATGCAGGACCAGATGCAGGACCAGGCCCGCAACATGTTCTCGGTATTTCCCTTCCAGCCGGCGCCGCCCAAGGACGCCAAGAAGAAATAGCCGGCGGCGCGATGGCGGATCCTGGCCGCGCTCATGCTTGCGGAGATCCGCGGCGGCCTGCATTCCGCGCGCCTCCAGCCGCCCGGCGCGGATTTTATTTTTGCGTCGACGGCGCCTGGTCCGTACCGGCTTTCTTGAAGGGGCTATGATCCAGCAGCTCGTCCCGGTAGGCCTCGACCATGGGAGTTTCCCGTTCCAGGAATTCGGCGATGGCCGCGGCGTAGCGCTGGTCCGAGATCCAGTGCGCCGAGCAGGTACGCACCGGCAGCATGCCGCGCGACAGCTTGTGCTCCCCCTGCGCGCCGCCCTCGAAGACGGCGACGCCCTTGGCGATGCAGTAGGCTATGCCTTGCATATAGCAGGTCTCGAAATGCAGGCCGGGAATGAAGGCCAGGCTGCCCCAGTATCTTCCGTATAGCGTCCGCGGGCCCAGTATGTTCAGCGCCGAGGCCACCGGCCGGCCATCCTGTTCGGCCAGCACCAGCACCATGCTGTCCGCCATCGAAGTGCGTAGCTGTTCGAAGAAGGCGGAGTTCAGATAGGGCGGGTTGCCATGCTCCAGATAAGTCCGGCGGTAGCAGCGGTAGAAGAAGTCCAGCGAGGCGGCGTCGACATCGTTCCCCTGCAGCCAGCGAAAGCGGATGCCGGCGCTTTCCACCTTTTTGCGGTCTTGCCTGATTTTCTTTCTTTTCTGTTGGGTCATGCCGGCCAGGAATTCATCCATGCTGGCGTAGCCGCGATTGAACCAGTGGAACTGCACGCTCTCGCGGAACAGATAGCCCGCCTCGCGCAGCGCGCGCTGATCGGCTTCGTCGGGAAAGAGGATGTGCAAAGAGGATACGCCGTTCTCCGCGCCGATGTCCGCGGCCTTGCGCGCCAGCAAAACCCGGTCGGCATGGTTCGCCGCCAGCAGCCGCGGCCCCGGCACGGGAGTGAACGGTATGGCGGATAAAAGCTTGGGGTAGTAGGGCAGGCCGTGGCGCTCGAATGCCTGCGCCCAGGCATAGTCGAAGACGTATTCGCCGCGCGAATGCGATTTCAGGTAGAGCGGCATTGCGCCGGCCAGCTCGCCGCCGCGCCGCATCGCGAGGTAATGCGGCGCCCAGCCCGTAGCGGCCGAGGCGCAGCCGGTCTGGCTCAAGGCGGACAGAAATTCATGGCTGGCCAGGGGATGGCGGCCGGCCAGCCGGTTCCATGAAGCCGGGTCGATGTCGCGCAGATCGCGGATCAGGGTAAACGTGACAGACAAAGCGCGTGCGGAATCAGGGGGCATGAAGAACGGAACGGACGATCCGCCCGGCCGCTGCCGGGGCGCTTTCCGCGCCGGCGGATCTCAGGATGCTAGTGTAGGTCAATGGCGCGCGGCATGCACGGCTGCGTGGCGCGGCGGTGGTTCCCGCCTGCGGGCGAGCCGTGCCGCAAGGCGGCTGGCCGGGGTTGAAGCAGCGGTCCATGCACGAAGAGAGGCGTGCCGTTAAAGGCCTGCCCTGCTAAAGGCCTATTGCTAAAGACTGGCCGTCCAGGCTTGCAGTCAACGGTTTGCTGTTAAAGTTTCCGCATAGGCCCCATGCGGGGCGGGATTCATGCGGATGGAGATATGGAAGGAAAGCTGCCCGTAACGGTGATCACGGGTTTTCTGGGCAGCGGCAAGACTACGCTGCTGAACCGCTTGCTGAGGCAGCCCGGCGAAGCCGCCGCGGAACGTGTCGTCGTCCTGGTGAATGAACTGGGCGATGTGGGCCTGGACCATCAGCGCATGGTTCATGTGGCCGGCCAGGTCGTTCTGCTGGAGTCGGGCTGCCTGTGCTGCGCGGTGCGCGGGGAACTCGTTCAGGCCTTGCGCCGGCTCTTCATGGAGGCGCTGCATAGGCGCATTCCGGTATTCGACCGCGTCATCATCGAAACCACCGGAATCGCGGATCCCGCGCCCGTCATGTATACCTTGCGCTACGAGCCGTTCTTGTCCGAGCGCTATGGCTATGCCGGCAGCATCGCGGTGGTGGATGGCCTGCATGGCCTGCGGCAATTGCGCGACCATCCGGAGGCGTCGCAGCAAGTAGCGATGGCCGATGTCCTGCTCATCAGCAAGAACGATCTGGCCGGTCCCGAGGATGTCCAGGCCTTGCGGCACGCACTGGCCGGCATCAACCCGGCGGCCCCGCAACACTGCCTGCCGTCGGCGCTGACGCTGCACGAGCTGCTGCGCGCCGCTGAAACCGGCGCTGGGGCTGCGGCGCCGCGCGCGCGAACCGGTATCTGGGGCAATGGGGAAGCAGGCGGTCCGCCCGGCTCGAGCGCGGCGGCCGCAGGTTCGCGCCTGCGCCCGCCAGGCGCGGGGCAATCCGCCCATGAGAAAGTAAGCGCCGTCGTCAGGACTTGGGACGCGCCGTTCCGGCGCTCCGCGCTGCTGCGCGGGCTGGAAAACCTGCAGAACGATGACCGTTTGGGCATGCTGAGGATAAAGGGCTGGGCCAGGCTCAGCGGCGACGACAGGCCCAGCAGCATTCACGGCGTGCACCGGCAGTTGTATCCCCTCATGCCGCTGGATGAATCGTTCGACCTATTCGCCCGGCCGCGGCCAGGATGCATGGCGTCACCCCTCACGCCGCTGGATGAATCCTCCGATACGCCCGCGCACGCCCGCGGGGCGGGGGCGCCGGAGGCATCCGGATCGGGCGGGGCGCGCCCGGCTCCGGATGCCGGGGCTTTCATGGGCCAGTCCGCGGTTCTGGTATTCATTGCGCGCGGTCCCGACAGCCGGACGCTGGAGGCGGCCATCGACGCCGCCTTGCCGGGCGGATGCGCAACTTTGTCGCCAGAGCGCAACTTTATCGCATGAATTGTTGCAATGATGGCAAGCAGATGGTGTAATGTCGTTCAATAAGGCCACCAGGCTGGATTCGTTGCCGTCAAACATCGTTCTCCCGCCTTTGCGTGCTCCGTTGCCCATGCAATGCACGTACTTCAGGCACCTGCTGGTCCGGCCCGTGATGATCTGATTCTCCCGGCCAACGCAATATAAATGAATAATTTTTAAGCAGACGCCTTCCGCGCGTGTCAAGGCCGCTTGTAGCGGTTTGCGCATGCTTCGGCCTGCCCATGGGGCTAAAGGCGCCTGATCGCATATTTCACCGTAGCCGGTCGCAGCCCATGCGCAGCATGGCGCGTGTCCCGAGTTCGTACAGCCATGCCGGCTTGCTCCGGCAGGCGCCTGAGGCCAGCCAAGCTCATTGAAACAGGAATAATGGCTCTTAACCCAGATCATTCCGGTACGCCGGAATCAGGCATTACCCGCAAGCCGGGCATACTGCGCGGCATCGCTTGCTTTACCGCGGGCGCGGTAGGCGGCGCAAAGCTACATGCGCCGAGGGCTGTCATGGCTGCCGCTGCTGTCGTCGCCGCGGCCGTGTTTGCGGGCATGGCGCTTTTGGCCGAGGTTTTGGCCGTCATCCGGCTTGTGGCCGGCATGGCAAAGCTCGCCGCCTGTGGCGATTTCGCGGGCGCGGCATCCTGTGCCAACAAGAACCCGCATGTAAAAACCCGCATGCAAAATAATGGGGCAAAGAAAATGGGCCCATCGCGATTTGCGATAGGCCCACTTGGAATACTGGTTGCGGGGACAGGATTTGAACCTGTGACCTTCGGGTTATGAGCCCGACGAGCTGCCAGACTGCTCCACCCCGCGTCTGAAGAATTAGATATTAACCTACATAGAAATTTTATGCAAACTGGCCTTACCGCCGTCCTTGATTTTGATGACTGACGACGAAATCATTCGCGTACTGGAAACCGCGCTGCTATGCGCCGACCAACCCATGTCAGTGGCCGAGCTGCGCAAGCTTTTCGCGGTCGAGGACATTTCCAACGATGACATGCGCCGCTATCTGGAGCTGCTGCAACAGCAATGGGAAGGGAAAGGCCTGGGACTGGTCAATCTGGCGTCGGGCTGGCGCTTCCAGAGCCGCCCCGAGATGCAGCGTTATCTGGCTCGCCTGAATCCCGAAAAACCGCCCAAGTATTCGCGCGCCGTCCTGGAAACGCTGGCCATCATCGCCTGGCGGCAGCCTGTGACCCGCGGCGATATCGAAGACATCCGCGGGGTGACCGTTTCTTCGCAGATCGTGCGTACGCTGGAAGATCGCGGTTGGATAGAAGTGCTGGGATATCGGGACGCCCCGGGCCGCCCGGCTTTGCTGGGCACCACGAGGCAGTTCCTCGACGACCTGGGCCTGAAGGCGCTCGATGACCTGCCTCAGCTCGAGTCGCAGGACGCCGTCGCCGCCCTCGCCGGCCTGGATCTGGAGCCTGTAAACGAGGCAGCCGATGCTGCGGCAGCCGATGCTGCGGCGGCCGATGCCGCGGCGGCCGGTGCCGCGGTCGAGGAATCGGGCCAGGCGCCGCAGGGCATGGACGGCGGTCCGGCCGGCATGGAGCCCGTCATCGGCGACGCCGAAAGCGGCGACCATGACGGGGCACTCATGGCTTCCGCGGCGGATGCCGAAGAAAAAGAAACAGGGGAAGGCCCGGCGCCCGATGCGAGCCGGGAAGAAAGCGGCGATGCCGCCACGCGGGCGCGAGATGCCTTGGCGATCGATGAAAACGCCAATGAGGACGATGCGCCGCAAGCAGAGATTGATACGGAGTATTTAAAACAAAATGACTGAAACTCAAGCAAACTATAACGTGGCGGACGAAGCCGCTCCAAGCTTGCCCAGCCACGAGGCCACTCATGACGAAGCCAAGCCGGCGACGCCGCGCGGCCGCGGGCGCAAGCTCAGGACGCCATTCCGCCGCCGCAGGGGGGATGCGCAAGCCGAGGGGGTGAGCGCTGAAGCGGCGCCGGCCGAAGCGCCTGTCGCGCCGGAGGGCGAAGGCGGCGCTTTGCCGGGCCATTCCGCCGCCAAGCCGGCGCGCACGACGCGCCGCCGCAAGCCCGCCGCTGCAGCGGTGGAAACGGCCCCCGGCCAGGAGGCCGCCGAGGCGCCTCGCGCCAAGGCGCGCGCGGGCAAGCGCGGCGCGCACGGCGCCGACAGCGAGAAAGAAGCCGATCAGGCATTGGCTTATCTGGACAGCGCGGCGCCCATCGCCCAGCGTCTGGGCAAATACCTGGGCAGCGATGCGCTGATGCCCAAGCTGCACAAGGTGCTGGCGGACGCCGGCATCGGGTCGCGCCGCGAGATGGAAGAATTGATCATCGCCGGCCGTGTCTCCGTCAATGGCGAGCCCGCGCACATAGGCCAGCGCGTCGGCCCGAACGATCAGGTCAGGGTGAACGGCCGCCCGATTGCGCGCCCCAACGCCAAGAAGCCGCCGCGCATCATTCTTTACCACAAGCCGGCCGGCGAAATCGTCAGTCACGACGATCCCGAAGGGCGCGCCACCGTGTTCGCGCGCTTGCCCAAGGTGCGCGTGGGCAAATGGCTGTCCGTTGGCCGCCTGGACTTGAACACCGAAGGCCTGCTGATCCTCACGACCTCGGGCGATCTGGCCAACCGTCTCATGCATCCCCGCTATGGCGCCGAGCGCGAATACGCCGTCAGGGTGCTGGGCGAACTGGGCGAAGAACAGCAGGCCGCGCTGCTCAAGGGCATAGAGCTCGAGGACGGCCCGGCTTCATTCGGATCGCTGGAATATCTGGGCGGGGAGGGCAGCAATCGCTGGTACCGGGTCACCCTGAAGGAAGGGCGCAACCGCGAAGTGCGCCGCATGTTCGAAGCGGCCGGCGTCACGGTCAGCCGCTTGATACGCACGCGTTTCGGCGAAGTCGTCCTGCCGCGCAATCTGCGCCGCGGACGCTGGGAAGAGCTGGACGGCACGCTGGTGACGGCTCTGATGCTGCAACTGGGCCTGCTGCGCGAAGACGACGCGGACGGCGAAGGGAGGGGCCGGCGCGAACGGCAGCCGGCCTCGCATGATAGCGCTTTGCCTCCCGGCTTTGGCACTCTGGAGCGCAACGGCATGAACGGCGCCAAGGTCAGCCGCCGGGGCAAGCTGTCGGGCGGCCGCAGCCCGGCGCGCGCGCCGCGCGAAAGCTTTCCTTCGGATCCCTATGGCACCGGCCTAATGTTCAGCGGCGGGCTGGCCAACGGCCATCCCAATAGCCCGGCGCGTTCCAAACCGGGTGGCCGGGGCAAGAAGGCGGCGGGCCAGCCGCGCGGCCCGGCGCACGAGGCGGAAGGAAGCGGCGCGGAAGGGCGCCGCCGCGGCCCGGGCGCGCGCGCCTCCAAGTCCGGCGCCCGCACGGCGCGCAGCGACGGCAAGCCGTCCTCGGGCAAGGCGGGCGGCGCGCGTACGCGGTCCGCAACGCCTCGCGGCGACGACTGGCAGCCGCGCAGCGCCTCGGCCCACGAATCGCAATTGGGCAAGTTGCGCGGCGGCCGCGGGCGCTGAACCGATGGCCGGGGCGCCCGCGCGGCGCCCTGTGTTGCTTTTTAAATGTAAAGCCTAGGCATGACAGGAAATTTTGTGTTTTTCTGTTAGAATATAGGGCTTTACAGCTATATTGTTTTTGCCATGCACTTTCAGCCTTGGCGGCAATATGGCGGCGCGGCGCCCGATGCGCCCTGCCTTATACAGCAATGGTTATATCGCAGTGGGCTGAAGAGTGCAGCCCATTTTTTTTGGATTTTATGGCAGATTTATTCGCTTTGACACAAGAGGCCCTGGCCGGCATGGATATCGAGCTCGTCGATGTGGAACGCGCCCCGCTAGGGCTGCTGCGCGTCACCATAGACCGCCCGGAGGGTGTGCGAATCGAAGACTGCGAACAGGTTTCAAAACAATTGTCGCGCGTATTCGAGGTTGAAAACATCGACTACAAGCGTCTCGAGGTGGGCTCGCCGGGAACGGACCGGCCTTTGAAGCAGCTTGCCGACTTTATCCGATTTGCAAACGAACGGGTTGAAATCAAATTACGCGAGGCCGTCGGCAACCGCAAGGTTTTCGTCGGCCTGTTGCGCGTCCCCGCGGGCGCAAGCACCGACTCGGCCGAACCCCCGGTATTCAGCCTGGAAGTCGAAGCCCAAGGGGGCGAGGCCGGGCAGGTGCTCAGCTTTACGTTCGGCGATGTCGATCGTGCCAAACTGGATCCCATTCTCGATTTCAAGGGTAAAAAGCGATGAGTCGCGAAATTCTTCTATTGGTGGACGCCTTAGCGCGTGAGAAAAACGTGTCGCGGGAAGTCGTTTTCAGCGCGCTCGAAAACGCCTTGGCATCCGCCATGAAAAAGCGCTTCAAGGAAGACGCTGACATCCGGGTGACCATAGATCGCGTCACGGGCGCGCACGAAGGTTTCCGGCGTTGGCTGGTGGTTCCCGACGATGCGGGCTTGCAAGAGCCCGACAAGCAGGAGCTCTATTCCGATGCCCAGGAAATCGTGCCGGGGATCGAAGTCGGCGAATACATCGAAGAGCCGCTGGAGCCCGAAGAGTTCGGGCGCATCGGCGCGCAGGCGGCCAAGCAGGCCATTCTGCAACGAATCCGCGACGCCGAGCGCGAGCAGGTGCTGAACGATTTCCTCGAACGCGGGGAAAACATCGTGTCCGGCTCGGTCAAGCGCATGGACAAAGGCGACGCCATTATCGAAACCGGCAAGATAGAGGCCCGTCTGCCGCGCAGCGAAATGATCCCCAAGGAAAACATCCGCGTGGGCGATCGGGTACGAGCCTGGGTGCTGAAGGTGGATCATGCCGCCCGCGGCCAGCAGGTCATACTGTCGCGCACTGCGCCTGAATTCATCCGCCAGCTATTCGAAAACGAAGTGCCGGAAATCGAGCAAGGCCTGCTCGAAATCAAGGCCGCGGCGCGCGATCCGGGCGTGCGGGCCAAGATCGCCGTCGTCGCCTACGACAAGCGCATCGACCCCATCGGCACCTGCGTGGGCATGCGCGGCTCGCGCGTCACCGCCGTGCGCAACGAGCTCGGCGGGGAACAGGTCGATATCGTGCTGTGGGCGGAAGACCCGGCGGAATTCGTCATCGGCGCCTTGGCGCCGGCCCACGTCGAATCGATCGTCGTCGACGAAGACAAACACGCCATGGACGTGGTGGTCGACGCGGAAAACCTGCCCAAGGCGATAGGCGCCCGCGGGCAGAATGTGCGCCTGGCGTCCGAACTGACCGGCTGGCAGATCAACATCATGACGCCGGAAGAAAACCAGAACCGCCAGGAAGAAGAGCGCAGCGAGCTGCGCCAGACCTTCATCAGCAAGCTGGATGTGGACGAAGAAGTGGCCGACATCCTGATCGACGAAGGCTTCACCGGCCTGGAAGAGATCGCTTACGTGCCCATGCAGGAGCTGCTGGAGATCGAAGCCTTCGACGAAGACACGATCAACGAGCTGCGCACGCGCGCACGCAATGCCCTGCTGACCGAGGCCATCGCCCAGGAAGAACTGGTGCAGACCGTGGCGCAGGATTTGCTGGAAGTCGAAGGCATCACTCCCGAGCTGATCGCCAGGCTGGCCGACGCCCAGGTGCTGACGCTGGACGACCTGGCGGAACTGTCGACCGACGAACTATCGGAAATCACCGGCCTGTCCCAGGACGAAGCAAGTCAGATGATCATGCGCGCCCGGGCTCACTGGTTCGATGACGACGCCTGATGTTCGTGTCGTGTGCCGCTTAGGGTGTGTTTATTGAAATTAGTTGTAGCAAGCAAGAGAGAGTCGAATGCCGAGTAACACCGTCGCCCAGTTCGCTGTTGAACTGAAAATGCCTGCGAACGTACTGCTGGAGCAGTTGCGTAACGCCGGCGTTGAACTCAAGTCGGTTGACGATGTTGTCACCGACGCAGACAAGGCGAGGCTCCTGGATTCGTTGCGCCGCGCCCATGGCGGGAACGAGGGCAAGAAAATCACCCTGACCCGCCGCCAGACATCCGAAATCCGTCAGGCGGACGGGTCCGGCCGGTCGCGCACGATCCAGGTCGAGGTGCGCAAGAAGCGCGTATTCGTCAAACGCGATCCTTCCGAGCTTGTCGCCGAAGCCAAGGCCGCGGAACAGTCCGCGCAGGCTGAAGCCGCCCCCGAAGCGCCGGCTCCAGCCCCCGCCGCGGCCCCGGCCGCCGCAGCATCGGCTGCCGCAGCATCGGCTGCCGCAGCCGAGCAGCCGTCCGCGGAACAGGCCGTAACGCCGACTGCAACGCCCGCGGCCGAGCAGTCCGCGGCAAGCGCGCCGGCCGAAACGCCCCAACCGGAAGCGCCGGCCCAGGCCGCTCCCGCCGTTGCCGCGCAGGAACCGGAACCCGCGGTTCCCGCCGAACCTGAAGCGCCTGCCGAGCAGCCGCAGGCCGCCGAGTCCGCGCAGCCCGAAGAGCTGGCCGGCGAACCTGTTCAAAAGGCCGCTCAAGAAGCTGAAAGCGCGCAGGCGGATACGGACGCCGAGGCGCAAGCCGATACCGCCGCCCAGCCGGCCGAGCAGCCGCCGGTCAAGCCGGCCGCGCCGGCCCGCGGCGCCGCGCGCCAGGCGGGCAAGCGCCAGCACGCTGCCGAGCCCGCCGTGGATGAAGAGCGCGAACGCGCCCGCCGCGCCGCCGAGGCCGAAGCGGCGGCGCTGCGCGAAATGCTCAGCCGTCCCCGCAAGGTGCTGAAGGCGCCCGAGCCGGACGCCGCGGGCATATCGGGCACCTTGCACAAGCCGGCCGGCGCCAAGGGCGCCAAGAAGGAAGGCAAGGCGGCCGCCGGGGAAGTCAAGAAAGTCATCAAGGCGTCCGAGGTCTCATCCTCGTGGACCGAAGACAGCGGGCGCAAGAAGCCCGCGGCGAAGGCCGACGCCGTTCCGTCCAGTCCCAGCCGGGACGGCTGGCGCGCCGGCGGCAAGGCGGGCAAGGGCGCCAAGGGCGCCAGTGCGCGCGGCCGCGGCAGGAACGCGCAGCCCGAGCGCAAGGAAGCGCCGACCACCGAATTCATCGCCCGTGAAGTGCACGTGCCTGAAACCATCTCGGTCGCCGATCTGGCCCACAAGATGTCGGTAAAGGCGGCGGAGGTCATCAAGCATCTGATGAAACTGGGGCAGATGGTCACCATCAACCAGATCCTGGACCAGGAAACGGCCATGATCGTGGTGGAAGAGCTCGGCCATACCGCCATCGCGGCGAAGCTGGACGATCCGGAAGCCTTCCTGGAAGACGCCGAGGCCCCCGAGGCCGAAGCGCTGCCGCGTGCGCCGGTGGTGACCGTCATGGGTCACGTCGACCACGGCAAGACCTCCCTGCTGGATTACCTGCGGCGCACCAAAGTCGCCTCCGGCGAAGCGGGGGGCATCACGCAGCACATCGGCGCTTACAACGTGAAGACCGATCGCGGCATGGTCACCTTCCTGGACACCCCGGGGCACGAAGCCTTCACGGCCATGCGGGCGCGCGGCACCAAGGCGACGGACATCGTCATCCTCGTGGTGGCGGCGGACGACGGCGTCATGCCGCAGACCAAGGAAGCCATACACCACGCGCAGGCGGCCGGCGTGCCCCTGGTCGTGGCCATCACCAAGATCGACAAGCCCGAAGGCAATCCCGAGCGGGTCAAGCAGGAACTGGTCGCCGAGCAAGTCGTGCCTGAAGAGTACGGCGGCGACGTGCCCTTCATCGGCGTGTCGGCCAAGACCGGCCAGGGCATAGACGACCTGCTGGAAAACGTCCTGCTGCAGGCGGAAATCCTGGAGCTCAAAGCGCCGGTCGACGCTCCCGCCAAGGGCATCGTCATCGAGGCCCGGCTAGACAAGGGCCGCGGTCCCGTCGCCACCATCCTGGTGCAAAGCGGCACCCTGCATCGCGGCGACGCGGTGCTGGCCGGCGCCAGTTTCGGCCGCGTGCGCGCCATGCTGAACGAAAACGGCAAGCCGGTGGCCAGTGCGGGCCCGTCGATTCCCGTGGAAATCCAGGGCCTGACCGAGGTCCCGGCCGCCGGCGACGAAGTCATCGCCATGGCCGACGAGCGCAAGGCGCGCGAAATCGCCCTGTTCCGGCAAGGCAAGTTCCGCGACGTCAAGCTGGCCCGCCAGCAGGCGGCCAAGCTCGAATCCATGTTCGACAACATCGGCGAAGGCCTGCAAACCCTGGCGCTCATCGTCAAGACGGACGTCCAGGGTTCCCAGGAAGCCCTGGTGTCCTCGCTGGTCAAGCTGTCCACGGACGAGGTGCGCGTACAAGTGGTGCACGCCGCGGTCGGCGGCATATCGGAAAGCGACGTCAACCTGGCGATCGCATCGCATGCGGTGATCATAGGCTTCAACGTGCGCGCCGAACAAAGCGCCAAGAAGCTGGCCGAAAGCAACGGCATCGACTTGCGCTACTACAACATCATCTATGACGCCATCGATGACGTGCGCAACGCCATGTCGGGCATGCTGGCGCCCGAGCAGCGCGAGGAAGTCATCGGCATGGCCGAAATCCGCGAGGTCTATCATGTTTCGCGGGTCGGCAACATCGCCGGCTGCATGGTCACCGATGGGGTCGTGCGGCGCGATGCGCAGGTACGGCTGTTGCGCAACCATGTGGTCCAATGGACGGGCTGGCTGGATTCCCTGCGGCGCTTCAAGGATGACGTCAAGGAAGTCAAGTCCGGCTTCGACTGCGGCATTACGCTCAAGGGCAATAACGACATCCAGATCGGCGATCAGCTTGAATTCTTCGAGATCAAAGAAATCGCCCGGACACTGTAATCATGGGTCGCCATAAATCCAAACCCGCCGCGGGCCGGAATACCCGGCTGGCCGACCAGATCCAGAAAGATCTGGCCGGCCTGATACAGCGCGAGATCGATGTTTCGCGGGCGGGCCTCATTACGCTCACCGGCGTCGAGCTTTCGGCCGACTACGCCCATGCCAAGGTGTATTTCACCGTCATGGGCGCGGAGCCGGAAACGGCGCGCGCGGCGCTGACCGAAAAGGCGGGCTGGCTGCATTCGCTGCTTTTCAAGCTGCTGCATATTCACACCGTCCCCACCTTGCGCTTCATCCACGACGACCAGCTCGCTCGCGGCATCGCGCTGTCGCAACTCATCGACCAGGCCAATCGCCCCCAGGCCGAGATCTTCAAGCCCTCGGAACCCGAGGACCCCGACGAACAGCCTTGAGGCTGTCGTTTTTTCATGGATTCGTAAAACGATGGCTTCCCGACGCGGGCAGATGCTCGATGGTGTCCTGTTGCTGGACAAACCGGAAGGTTTATCCAGCAGCCACGCCCTGCAGCGCGCCAAGCGCGCGCTGGATGCGCGCAAGGCCGGCCATACGGGCACGCTCGACCCTTTCGCCACCGGCCTCTTGGTGTGCTGCCTGGGGCGCGCCACGAAAATTTCCGGCCATATGCTCGATGCCGACAAGAGCTATATCGCCACGCTGCGCTTCGGGCAGGAAACCGATAGCGGCGATCTCACAGGCCATATCGTCAGCGAGGCCGGGCCGGATTTCACCGGCGTGCAGCGCGCCGACCTGGAGCGCGTGCTGGCTGAATTCCGCGGACGGATCGAGCAGATACCGCCCATGTATTCGGCCTTGAAGCGCGACGGAAAGCCCTTGTATGAATATGCGCGCCAGGGCATAGAGCTGGAGCGGCCGCCGCGCCAGGTCACCCTGCACAAGCTGGAACTGCTGGAGCTGGACGGCATGCAGGCGCGGATCGAGGTCGAGTGCAGCAAGGGTACTTATATACGCACGCTGGCCCAGGATATCGGCCGCCGGCTGGGCTGCGGCGCGCATCTGGCGGCCCTTCGGCGCACAGCGGTCGGCCCGTTCCGCCTGGAAGATGCGGTGGGGCTGGAGGCATTGCAGGCCATGCCCGACCCCCAGGCCGCCTTGATGGCCATGAATGCCTTGCCCGCCGGCTTGCTGCCGGCAACTCCCAAACAAAAGGATGAATTATGAATCGCGCTTTGCGCAATGTGGCGATCATCGCCCACGTCGATCACGGTAAGACCACGCTAGTGGACCAATTGCTGCGCCAGTCGGGAACCTTCCGCGAGAACCAGCAGATTTCCGAACGGGTCATGGATTCCGGCGATATCGAGAGGGAACGCGGCATTACCATCCTGGCCAAGAACTGCGCGGTGCAGTACGAGGGCACGCACATCAACATCATCGACACCCCGGGACACGCGGACTTCGGCGGCGAGGTCGAGCGCGTGCTGTCCATGGTCGACGGCGTCGTGCTGCTGGTCGACGCGGTCGAGGGGCCCATGCCCCAGACGCGTTTCGTGACCCGCAAGGCGCTGGCGCTGGGCCTCAAGCCCATCGTGGTGGTGAACAAGATAGACCGCCCGGGCGCCCGTCCCGACTTCGTCATCAATGCCACGTTCGACTTGTTCGACAAGCTGGGCGCCACCGAAGAGCAATTGGATTTCCCGGTGATCTACGCTTCCGGCCTGGCGGGTTACGCCGGCCTGACCGACGATGTGCGGGAAGGCGACATGCGGCCGCTGTTCGAAGCCATACTGAAGTATGTGCCGCAGCGCGAGGACGACGCCGAAGGCGCTTTCCAGATGCAGATCATCTCGCTGGACTACAGCAGCTATGTGGGCAAGATAGGGGTGGGCCGCATCAATCGCGGGCGCCTGAGTCCAGGGCAGGATGTCGTGATTAAGTTCGGCCCCGACGGCCAGCCCATCAAGGGCCGGGTCAACCAGGTGCTGAAATTCCAGGGTCTGGAGCGTGTGCTGGTCGACGAGGCCGAGGCCGGCGATATCGTGCTGATCAACGGTATCGAAGAGATCGGCATAGGCTGCACGCTGATGGATCCCGCCCAGCCCGAGGCGCTGCCCATGCTGCGTATCGACGAGCCGACCCTGACCATGAACTTCATGGTGAACACCTCGCCCCTGGCCGGCCGGGAAGGCAAGTTCGTGACCAGCCGGCAACTGCGCGACCGCCTGGAACGCGAGCTGAAGTCCAATGTGGCCCTGCGGGTGCATGATACCGACGACGATACGGTATTCGAAGTCTGCGGGCGCGGTGAACTGCATCTGACCATATTGCTGGAAAACATGCGCCGCGAAGGCTATGAACTGGCCGTGTCGCGGCCGCGCGTGGTGTTCAAGGAAGAAAACGGCGTGCGCATGGAGCCCTACGAATTGCTGACGGTGGATGTCGAAGACAGCCATCAGGGCGGCGTCATGGAAGAGCTCGGCCGGCGCAAGGGCGACCTGCAGGATATGCAGGCCGACGGCCGCGGCCGCACCCGCCTGGAATACCGCATTCCCGCGCGCGGGCTGATCGGTTTCCAAAGCGAATTCATGACCCTGACGCGCGGCACCGGCTTGATGAGCCACATATTCGACGACTACGCCCCCATGCGCGAAGGCGGCGTGGGCGACCGGCGCAATGGCGTGCTGATCAGCCAGGACGATGGCACGGCCGTGGCCTATGCCTTGTGGAAGCTGCAAGAGCGCGGCCGCATGTTCGTATCGCCCCAGGATCCCTTGTACGAAGGCATGATCATCGGCATACACAGCCGCGAAAATGATCTGGTGGTCAATCCCATCAAGGAAAAGAAGCTGACCAACGTACGCGCTTCCGGCAAGGACGAGCACATCGACCTGGTCCCGCCCATACAGCTGACGCTGGAGTACGCGGTGGAATTCATCAACGACGATGAACTGGTCGAAGTCACGCCCAAGTCCATACGGCTGCGCAAGCGCTACTTGCAAGAGCATGAACGCCGCCGCATGTCGCGCGAAGCGGGCTGATGAAAAAGCGAGGCGCGGCGCCTCGCTTTTTTTTGCCGCTGGATGCGGGCTTATGCCGCGCGGCGCAGTTTCACCGCCGGAAAATCCACCGGTACGGCAAAAGCGATGTTGATATAGTTAGTGAACAGGTTCAGGGCGACGTGCGCCAGGATCTCGACGATCTCCTCGTCGCTGAAACCGGCGTCGCGTACCGCCTGCACGTCAGCATCGCTCGTCTGCCCACGCGCATCGACCAGCTTCAGCGCGAAGCGCAGGGCCGCGGCGGTCTTGGGGTCGGACGACGCGCCGGCCTGCGCGGCCGACAGTTCTTCCGGCGTCGCGCCGGCCTTGAGGCCCAGCGCCGTGTGGGCCGCAAGGCAGTATTCGCAAGCATTGCGGTCGGCGACGGCCACCGCGATCTGCTCGCCCAGCTTGGCGCCGATGGTCCCCGTGCCCAGGGCGCCGAAAAACCCCCATAGGCTCTTGAGTGCGGCGGTGGAATTGGCGGCTGCCTTGAACATGGCGGGGGTCGCGCCGAAAGCGCCGTGGATTTGCGCAAGCAGCGCGTGACGCTCGCCGGTGGCGTTGCGGGTCTCGATAAGAGGAACTCGGGACATGATGACACTCCTTGAAGTCGGTGAGTGCCGCAGCCGAATGCTGCGCACGATGGAAATAATAGATAAAATCATTGGACCTAGAGTGCAATTCAATGCGTTAAAGTTGTCTTAAAGTCCATGATTCACACTGAGTCTTCCACGTCTTCGATAGATCGGCTATCCGCCGTGCTGGAGCGCTTTCGCGTGCGGGCCGGGCTGTTCCATACGGGGGCGCTGTGCGGCAATCACAGCTTCGAGGCTGTGCCGGGGCGCGCCTTCATGCATGTGCTGCGCCGGGGCGAGATGGAAGTCAGGCATCTGCCCGGCGAGACCGACATGCCAGTCCTGCATCTGGCCGAACCCACATTGCTGCTCTATCCCAGGCCGCTGCACCATGTCTTCGTGAATCCGCCGCAAGAAGGCGCGGACTTCACCTGCGCGACGCTCGACTTCGACGGCGGCGACCGCAATCCGATCGTGCAATCCCTGCCTGCGGTCGTACGCGTGCCGCTGAGCGGAATCGAGGGGCTGCGGCCCGCACTGGACCTGCTGTTCGCGGAATCCGACCATGTGCGCTGCGGCTCGCGCCTGCTCGCCAATCGGCTGTTCGAGGTCGTGCTGATTCAGTTGCTGCGCTGGATCGTCGACCATCCCGCGGAGGTCGGCGTGGCGAGCGGCTTGATCATGGGCTTGTCCGACCCGCGGCTGGCCAAGTCGCTGGTGGCGTTGCACCGCGCGCCGGGAGAGGACTGGCCGCTGGAGCGCATGGCGGCGATTGCCGGGATGTCGCGCAGCGCCTTCGCGGCCGCATTCAAGGCTGCGACAGGCAATACGCCGGCGTCCTATCTGACCGATTGGCGGCTGACCCTGGCCGCGTCGATGATGCGGGCCGGCCGGCCGGTGAAGCTGATCGCTGCGGATCTGGGGTTCGCTGGCACGGCATCCTTGTCCAAGGCCTTTCGGCAGCGCATGGAGGTTTCGCCGCGCGCGTGGCTGGAAAAATCGGGCGCCGCCGCGGCGGCCGCCGTGCCGCGCCGCGCGCGCAAGCCTACAGCACGAACGGACGCCCCGTAACCGGCGTGGTGGCCACCGCCATGTCCTGTTCCGCCATGATCCCTGCCTGCCAGCCCTTGCGGCCCGCCTCGATGGCAAGCTTGAAGGCCTCCGCCATCATCACCGGATCATGGGCATTGGACACCGCCGAATTCAACAGCACCGCGTCGAAACCCAGCTCCATCGCCTGCGCCGCGTCCATGGGCGAGCCTATGCCGGCGTCCACGATCAGAGGCACATCGGGAAGCCGCTCGCGCAGCGTGCGCAGCGCATAGGGATTGATCAGCCCTTGGCCCGACCCTATGGGTGCGCCCCAAGGCATCAGAATGCGGCAGCCCACATCCAGCAGCCGCTGGCAGCTCACCAGATCGTCCGTGCAGTACGGAAAAATCTCGAACCCTTCTTTGACCAGGACCTCGGCCGCCTTGACCAGCTCGAAGGGATCGGGCTGCAGCGTGTACTGGTCGCCTATCACCTCCAGCTTGATCCAATGCGTGTCGAAGACTTCACGCGCCATATGGGCCAGCGAAACCGCCTCGGCGGCGGTGTAGCACCCCGCCGTGTTCGGCAGCAGGCGCGCGCCGCTCTGCCGGATCAACTGAAAAAAAGAAGGCTGCCCGGTGGGGCCGGTATCCGTGCCCGCAACCGCCATTTGCCGCTTCAGGGCCACGGTGACGACTTCCGCGCCCGAAGCTTGTATGGCCTGTTGCAGCACCAGCGGCGAAGGATAGCCCGCGGTGCCCAGAAAAAACCGACTGTTCAGTTCAGTGTCGGCGATAGTCCAGCTCATGCTCAGCCTCCGCTGATGGGTTCGAATGTGGTGACTTCGTCCTGGTCATTCAAGACGAAAGAAGCGCGCGCCTGCTTGGCCACGTGCCGGCCGTTGACTGCCGTGGCGATGGGCGAGTCGGGCCGGTCGGCCTCTTTGCCCAGGCTGCGCAGCAGCGCCTCCAGGGTCGATGACGGGGCGATGCTATGTTCCCGGCCATTGACGGTTATACGGATAGTACTCACTTTACTTATGCTCGGTGTGTCATGTAGTGGATAAAACATGCGCCAGCGCATCGTCGGCCAGGGCGGGCGCGATCAGCCAGCCATGGCGGAACAGCCCGTTGATGCGGGTCAGCCCGTCTTCGTGCTCGGTGCGCGGCAGGTTGTCGACCAGAGCGGGCCGCAGATTGGTTTCGCTGTGCACCACCCTGGCCTCGGACAGCGCCGGCACGACGCTGTGGGCCGCCGCCAATAATTCTACCGTGCTGCGCAAAGATACGGGCGAGCGGTCTTCGCTTTCGATTTCGGTAGCGCCCACCACGATGATGTCGTCCCTGCGCGGCACCAGATAGACCCGGTGGCGGGGATGCAGCAGCCGCGTCGGGCGTTGCAGGCGCACGCCCGGCGCGTGCAGCCAGAAAACTTCGCCGCGCACGCCGCGCACATTCGTGCAGGCCAGGGTTTGGCCGTTCGCCGCGCCCGGCTGCTGCCTGGCGCCCAGCCCGCGCACGTCGAAAACGTGGTCGAACTCGAAACTGGCGTCCGACGTGCGCAGCACGCCTGGTTCGGCGGAGATGACCGGGCTGCCCCACTGCCAGTCCGCCGAAGTCGCCGCCGCCTGCAGGCCTTGCATGACATCCACGGTATTCAGGTGCCCTTCGTGGGGCAGCAGCCAGGCATGCGTGGGCCCGTGGACGTCCGGCTCGAGCTCGGCCAATTGTTCCTGCGAAATGGCTTGCGGCTTGTGCTCGGCCGGGGCTTTCTGTTCCAGCAGGCTGATGATGCGGCGCGCGGCTCCGGTATCCTCGCGGTGCGCCAGCAGCAGGCTGCCCGCCTGCGACAATGAAATCTGGCCGGGCAGGGCGGGAATGATCTGGGCCCAGCGCTGCATCGAACGCAGCCCGTAGTTGAATACATTGAGCTCGGCGCATTCGAGTTCAGCCGTGGGGCTGAGCATGCCGGCCGCCGTCCAGCCGGCCGCGCCCCGGGCCAAGGGGCCGGGCGCCGGGTCGAAGACGCTGACCCGATGGCCCGCCTCGGTCAATAAATAAGTAAGCAGGCGCCCGAGCAGCCCCGCCCCAGCAATGCCAATATTCATTTGTATGCCTGAGAGTGTGTGAAGAGAGGCGTCCGGGACGCCCGTTCCATATTCGGAAACCGATTAAAGTTTCGGCCTTAAAAATAAATTAGTCAACATTATTTTTAAAAAACGGTACAATTTATTCCTATTTTTCAAATTTCCTTGATATGACTACAGCAAATCCCATTATCCTCGACGAGCAGAAAATCGACGGCAATACCCCTACGATGCGTCTCTTCGCTTTGCTGGAGGTCATTGCCCAGAAGAATCAGTATTTTTCGTTGCAGAGCCTGGTCGACGAGCTCGGCCTGCCCAAGCCGACCTTGCACCGCATGCTGCAGCAGCTCGAAGGCGCCGGCATGATCCAGCGCGACGGCGACGGCCGCCAATACAGCACGGGCCAGCGCTTGCGGCGCATGGCGGAAAACCTGCTGCTGAACGACACGGTGCACGGCGCGCGCCATGCGGTGCTGCGCCAACTGGTCGAGGAAGTGGGTGAAAGCTGCAATATAACGACATGCTCCGGCGACGAAGTATTGTATCTGGACCGGGTGGAAACCGTGGCGCCGCTGCGCTTTTACCTGCATCCCGGTTCGCGCGTGCCTGTGCATTGCTCGGCCAGCGGCAAGCTGTTCCTGGCCCAGATGACGCCATCGCAGCGCCGGCGCCTGCTGGCCCAGGCCAGCCTGAGCCGCTACACGAACAAAACGCTGACCACGGTCGAGCAGATGGAGGCGGAAATAGAGCGGGTGCGGCGCGACGGCTATGCGCTGGACGACGAAGAGTTCCTGCCGGGGCTGCTCTGCGTCGCGGTGCTGGTGCCGGCGGCGGAGGGCAAGTCCAACATGGCGGTCGCCATACAGGCGCCCATCATGCGCATGACCGCGGAAAAGTCATTGCAATGCCTGCCCGCGTTGCAGCGCGCCGCGGCGGCGCTGGCCGATATCGAAAAGGCCAATAGCCTGGAAGGCTAGGGCCGGCCGGCGGCGGGCCCGGCGCATTCTCCCCAGATCAAAAGGATTTCTCATGTCTCAGGCTTCGGCGGCCATGCCGCCCATGCATAACGTATCGGTCAGGGCCTTGTTCGGCCTGGATTCCGATTTGATGGTTCCCGCCTTCATCGACCGCGACGAACATGTTCCCGAGGTCGATGAAGTCTATCGCTTCAATCACGATGTCACCCTGGCGATATTGGCGGGTTTTGCGCGCAACCGGCGCGTCATGGTGCAGGGCCTGCACGGGACGGGCAAGTCCACCCATATCGAGCAGATCGCCGCCAGGCTGAACTGGCCCTGCGTGCGTGTCAACCTGGACGGGCATATCAGCCGGCTGGATCTGGTCGGCAAGGACGCCATAGTGGTGCGCGACGGCCTGCAGGTCACCGAATTCCAGGAAGGAATCGTGCCCTGGGCGCTGCAGCGGCCCGTCGCGCTGATATTCGACGAGTACGATGCCGGCAGGCCCGATGTCATGTTCGTGATCCAGCGCATACTGGAAAGGGAGGGCGGTTTCACCCTGCTGGACCAGAACCGCGTCATTCGTCCGCACCCGGGTTTTCGATTGTTCGCGACATCCAACACCATAGGGCTGGGCAACCTGAGCGGGTTGTACCATGGCACGCAAATGCTCAACCACGCCCAGTTGGATCGCTGGAATATCGTGGCTACCCTGAATTACCTGAAGCCGGAAGACGAGGCCGGGATCGTGCTCGCGCGCGTGCCCGAGCTCGACGACGAGCGCGGCCGGCGCCTGCTGACGGCCATGGTCTGCGTCGCCAACCTGACGCGCAAGGGTTTCGAAGCCGGCGATATTTCTACGCTGATGTCGCCGCGCACGGTCATCACCTGGGCGGAAAACATGCAGATTTTCGGCGACAGCCAACTGGCTTTCCGGCTATCCTTTCTGAACAAGTGCGAAGAGACGGAGCGCGCCACCGTCGCTGAATACTACCAGCGTTGTTTCGGCCAGGACATGGCCGAATCCGGGCTGCAAGCTGCGTCTTGACGGGCGAGGCCTATTGGATGGGCCCAGCCCGCGCAAACGGGAAGACTTCGCGATGACCAACCATGCTGCAACAGATTCCGCGGAAAGCATACAGCGGCGCGTGCGCAACCAGCAGAAGGCGGAAGCTCTGTCGGCGGTCGCGCTGCGCGCGCTGACCGGGCGCGCACAGCTGCATTTCGAAGGCGGTCGCCTATACGATGGACAAAAACGCATTCCCGTCCATGCGCCGCATTTGCAGTTGCAGCCCGGCATAGACACGCTGCAGTCTTATCGCGGCGTGGCCGATGCGGTGGCCTTGCGTCTGCGGTTTTCCGACGCCGCATTGCATGCGGAATTGTTGCCCGAGGAACCCGTCGAACGCCTGGTGTTCGAATGGCTGGAGCAATTGCGCGTCGAATCGCTGGCGCCGGCATCCCTGCCCGGCGTGCGTCGAAACCTGATCAAGCGCTACCGGGACTGGTCGGACGCATTCCTGGATTCGGGGGCGACCGAGACCAGCCTGGGCATATTGCTGTTTACGCTTTCGCAGGTCACCTGGAGCCGCCTCATGGCTGTCGAGCTGCCCGAGCATATCCAGGATCTGATGGAGCCCACGCGCGCGGGCCTGGCTCCGGCCATAGGCTCGGCGCTGGCCGGCATACGGCGCCATCGGAACGACCAGCGCCGCTATGCGGACTATGCGCTGCAGATCGCCCGCGATATCGCGCAGCGTGTGCAGAGCGAGTACGAGGACACGCCGGAGACCGTCGAGGTCAAGCGCGGCGGCTTTACCTTGTCGCTGGATTTCGAGCAGGACGATGGCGACGCCTTTGCCTCGGCGCAGAGCGGCGAGAGCGCGGTATTCGAAGGGGCGCAGGGCCGCTACCGCATCTTCACGCGCCGCTACGATCGCGAGCTGGACGCGGCGAGCCTGGTGCGCGGCGCATTGCTGCGCGAATACCGGCGGGCGCTGGATCGGCGCATGGCGGAGCAGGGCGTCAATGTGGCGCGCCTGACCCGCGCGCTGCGGGCCATACTGGCGCGGCCGCAGCGCGATGGCTGGCGCTTTGGCGAAGAGGAAGGGGTGATAGACGGCCGGCGCCTGGCCCAGTTGATCAGTTCGCCAGCGGAACGGCGCCTCTTCCGCCGCGATCAATATTTGCCGGTGGCGGATTGCGCGGTCAGCTTCCTGATCGACTGTTCGGGCTCCATGCGGCAGTACAACACCACGCTGGCCTTGATGGTGGATATCCTCATGCGGGCGCTGGGACAGGCGGGGGTGGCCACCGAGGTGCTGGGCTTCACGACCATGGCCTGGAATGGCGGCCGCGCGCGCCGCGACTGGTTCGCACGCGGCCGGCCCGCGGCGCCGGGGCGCTTGAACGAGGTGTGCCATCTGGTGTTCAAGGACGCCGACACCACCTGGCGTCGCGCCCGTGCGCGGATCGTGGCGCTGATGAAGCCGGACTTGTACAAAGAAGGCGTGGATGGGGAAGCCGTCCAGTGGGCCTGCGGCCGGCTATTGGCGCAATCCAGGGAGCGGCGGATGCTGGTGGTGGTATCGGACGGCTGCCCCATGGACAGCGCCACCAATCTGGCCAACGATACTTTCTATCTGGACAATCATTTGAAGTCGGTGGTCCGGCAGTTTACGCAGAACCGTTCAGTGGAAATCCTGGGCCTGGGCGTGGGCTTGGATCTAAGCCCCTACTATCCCCGCTCGCTGCCGGTCGACTTGACGCAGGGCCTGGATAATTCGGTATTCGACGAATTCCTCATGCTCCTCGCCGGCCGCCGGCGGACGTAGCCGCCAGACCTTCGCTGCTTATCCGCGTCTTGTTTTTTTAGCTTCACAAGATTCCGGGTCTTGCTTTTTGGCTACACAAGACTCCAGCTTCATTCCTTGTTTGCTCCCCCAAGCATGCTCGTTTTAGGCTGAACTTCATAAGCCTTCTTGCTTTGGGCTGAAGTTGCCGGGTCTTCTTTACTTTGGGCCGAAATTGCCGAGCCTTTCTTCTGGCTGTGGATACGCGGCACCGC
>Ga0180220_1000133_pt1 | contig 119598 bp, 100 predicted proteins | sample eDN5th37CBELigBY_FD_151335 | JGI IMG/M metagenome (GOLD analysis project Ga0180220, IMG submission 151335) | Enriched backyard soil microbial communities from Emeryville, California, USA - eDNA 5th pass 37_C BE-Lig BY (version 2) (version 2) | ecosystem: Environmental > Terrestrial > Soil >...
CGATAGTGGTGTAGCGCGGTTGCCGAACTCGTCGCCGTAGACGTGGAGCGGTCACCGCGTGATCCTTCGAGTGAACCTTCCGCAGCACTCTCGAACGGAGCATCACGATGACCGCACCCCACATTGTCGACCCTGCCGGCCTGCTTGGCGAGGCTCTGGCCGAGGCGTCCCCGGACCTGATGCGGTCGCTGCTGCAGACGGTGATCAACGCGCTGCTGTCGGCCGATGCGGACGCGGTGGTGGGCGCCGAGTGGGGCCAGCGCTCGGCCACGCGCACGTCCCAGCGCAACGGCTACCGGCACCGCGACCTGGACACCCGGGTGGGCACGATCGACGTCGCGGTCCCCAAGCTGCGCACGGGCACCTACTTCCCCGAGTGGCTGCTGGAGCGGCGCAAGCGAGCAGAGTCCCTGATCACGGTCGTGGCCGACTGCTACCTCGCCGGGGTCTCCACCCGCCGGATGGACAAGCTGGTCAAGACCCTCGGCATCAACGCCCTGTCGAAGTCACAGGTGTCCCGGATGGCGGCCGAGCTCGACGAGCAGGTCGAGGCCTTCCGCCACCGGCCGCTGGGCGACGCGGGCCCGTTCACGTTCGTCGCCGCCGACGCGTTGACGATGAAGGTCCGCGAAGCCGGCCGGGTGATCAACGCCGTGGTCCTGGTGGCGACCGGAGTCAACGGCGACGGGCATCGCGAGGTCCTGGGCATGCGCGTGGCCACGGCCGAGACCGGGGCGGCGTGGAACGAGTTCTTCGCCGATCTCGTGGCCCGCGGCCTGGCCGGGGTGCGCCTGGTCACCAGTGACGCGCACGCCGGCCTGGTCGAGGCCATCGCCGCGAACCTGCCCGGAGCGGTGTGGCAGCGCTGCCGTACCCACTACGCCGCGAACCTCATGAGCATCTGCCCCAAGAGCATGTGGCCCGCCGTCAAGGCCATGCTGCACTCGGTCTACGACCAGCCCGACGCCGCCGCCGTGGGTGCCCAGTTCGACCGACTGCTGGACTACGTGGCCGCCAAGCTCCCGGCGGTGGCCGAACACCTGGACGCCGCCCGCGCCGACATCCTGGCGTTCACCGCCTTCCCGAAGGACGTCTGGTCCCAGATCTGGTCCAACAACCCCTCCGAACGGCTGAACAAGGAGATCCGCCGCCGCACCGACGCCGTCGGCATCTTCCCCAGCCGCGACGCCATCGTCCGCCTCGTGGGCGCCGTCCTGGCCGAGCAGACCGACGAATGGGCCGAAGGCCGCCGCTACCTCGGCCTCGAAGTCCTGGCCCGCTGCCGCCTGACCACCGTGACCAACACCGCAACGGAGGTAGACACCGACCCCGTCCTCGAACTCACCGCCTAACCCCGCGAAGGATCACCAGCCGCTACACCACTCCCTGGGACTTGACCCGTGCAGATGACGTTCGGTTGAGGTCGTCGCGTCGGGGAGCCCTTCGTCTGCACTGAGCGACCGTGTAACCCGAAGGACACGCGCTCGTCTCTTCGGACACCCGCTCTCCGTTCGGCGAGCAGCGCGGGTTGCGCTGCGCTGAGTGTGAGTGATTTCCGGAGCATGGTGTGGCGGGCGTCGGTTCGCGCGGCGAGCTCGCTGGGCGAGGTGCTCCGTCACGTTCGCTGCAGAGAGACACGGTCTCGAACGACAGGCCACGACAGCGCGTCATGGAACTGACCTCCGGGGGAGTGGTGTTTCACGTGAAACACGCAGACTCCCGAGGGCGTGTACCGCCGGGCCACCGACCCCAGGTACCCGGATCCCATGGCCTATACATGGCGACGGACAGCCCCTGGGCCGTCAGCGCGGTCGTCGTCACTGCCCAGGGCGAGGTACCTGGGTAGTGCGACGTGCTTGTTTCACGTGAAACCCGCAACGGTCGGCACTCACCCGTTTCACGTGAAACGTGCGTCGGCCACAGAAACCGGATGGTGGTACTCCCCGCTCCGTGAAGCGCCTGCGCGTGCTGCGTCGGCACGCGCAACGGTGTTGCGTAGACCGTGTCCGGGGGTCCGTCGCCTGGTGACCAGTTTCACGTGAAACGTGGGAGAGGACGAGGTTCTCCCACGGCCAGCCAGAGTGCCGTCGCGACGACGTCGATCATGGCTCGGCGCGACCTGACAGGAAGAAAACGCTCTCGACACCGAGCTACCGCGGCGCGTCGTCGAGACCTCGGTCAGTGACGGGCGTGCGCGTTGACGATGGAGCGGTAGAGGCGGCCGAGGTCGAGACCCGCAGCCCGCGCGGCCTGGGGGAGGAGGGATGTCTCCGTCATTCCGGGGGCGACGTTCACCTCGAGGAACTGCACGACTCCGTCGGGATCGAGGATGACGTCGGTGCGCGAGAGGTCACGAAGGCCGAGCGCCTCGTGTGCGCGGACGGCGACCGCGCGCACGATCGAGAGCACGTCCTCGTCGAGCCGCGCGGGGGCGAAGTACTCGGTCCGACCCGGGTTGTACCGGGCGTCGAAGTCGTAGGGTCCGCTCGTGACGATCTCGACCGGGGGGAGGGCCTCAGGGCCGTGGCCGAGGTCCACGACGCTCACCGCGAGCTCGACGCCGCGGACGGCACGCTCGATGAGCGCGACCTCCCCGTAGGCGAAGCAGTCGACCATCGCCCGAGGGAGCTGGTCGGCGCGCTCGACGAGTGTGACTCCGAGCGCCGATCCTCCGTGCGTGGGCTTGACGACGAGCGGGAGGCCCAGGCGGGCGACGACGGCGTCGAGCACGGGCTGTGCCCCGAGCTCGCGGAACAGGCTCTGGGGGAGGGTCACGTACTCGGGGGTGCAGAGGCCGGCGCCGAGCACGACGCTCTTGGCGACGGGCTTGCTCCACGCGGCACGGCTCTCGCGCGGTCCGGTGCCGACGTAGGGGATGCCGACGAGCTCGAGCACGTCCCTGATCGACCCGTCCTCGCCGCTCGCCCCGTGGAGGAGCGGCCACACGACGTCCGGACGGTTCGCGTCGAGGAAGGGCAGCAGGTCGGCGTCGACGTCGTGGACCGTGACCTCGAGACCCGCTGCCCGCAGGCTCTCCGCGACGCGGCGCCCGGACCGGAGCGACACGTCCCGCTCGTGCGAGAGCCCGCCCGCGAGGATGGTGACGTGGCCGCCGGGCGGCACGTCGTCGTCGGGCCGGAGGAGGTGAAGGTGCTGGTCAGCGCGCTGCGCGGCGTCGGGGGCGGACGTCTCGGCGCCCCCGTCGCCCGTCGCCGCCGTGGTCGGGGTACCCGTGGTCGTGTCCACTGTTGACGGACTCCTGTTCGGTGCCGGCGCGTCCCGGTGGGGTGCCAGCCGGCGTCGTGATGGGGGCTTCAGGCCAGGTTCGGCGAGGGGTTCTCGACGTCGGTGACGTCGGGGTCGAGCTCGGCGTTGGTGCCGAAGATCTCGACGAGCTCCTGCTCGGCGTTCACGACACCCGCCAGGCGACGGACGCCCTCGCGGATGCGCTCGGGGGTCGGGAAGCAGTAGGAGAGGCGCACGTGGCTCGACCCGGTGCCGTCCGCGTAGAACGCGGTGCCCGGGACGTACGCGACGCGCGCGGTGACGGCACGGGGGAGCATGGACCGCGCGTCGAGCCCTTCGGGGAGCTCCACCCACGTGTAGAAGCCGCCGTCCGGGACGGTCCAGCGCGCGGACGGCAGGTGCTCGGAGAGCGCCCCGATCATCGCGTCGCGTCGCTCGCGGTAGAGCTCGCGGAACTGCTTGATCTGGCCCTTCCAGTCGCACGTGTCGAGGTACGACGCGATGGCGAGCTGCGACGCGTTCGAGGGGCACAGGATCGCGGACTCGCTGGCCAGCACGAGCTTCTCGCGCACCGCGTGGGGCGCGACGACCCACCCGACCCGATACCCGGGCGCGAACGTCTTGGAGAAGGACCCGAGGTAGAGCACGCCGTCCTCGTCGAGGGACCGCAGCGCGGGGAGCGTCTGGCCGTCGAAGCCGAGGAGGCCGTAAGGGTTGTCCTCGATGACGAGCACGCCGTACCGCTGGGCGATCTCGAGGATGCGCGGGCGGCGCTCCGCGGTGAGCGTGACGCCGGCCGGGTTGTGGAAGTTCGGCACGGTGTACAGAAGCTTGACGCGCCGACCCTCGGCGGCGAGGCGGGAGAGCGTCTCCTCGAGCGCCTCGGGGACGAGGCCGTGCTCGTCGAGGGGCACGTGGACGACGTCCGCCTGGTACGAGCGGAAGACGCCGAGCGCTCCGACGTAGCTGGGAGCCTCGGCGACGACGACGTCGCCGGGATCGATGAAGATGCGCGTCACGAGGTCGAGGGCCTGCTGTGAGCCGGTGGTCACGACCACGTCGTCGGGGTGGCAGTCGATGCCCTCAAGACGGACGACGTCGAGGATCCGCTCTCGCAGCGTCTCGTCGCCCTGCCCGGACCCGTACTGCAGGGCGGTGGCCCCGCGCGTCGCGACGAGCCGCTGCATGGTGTCGCCGATCTGGTCGAGGGGGAGTCCCTCCAGGTACGGCATGCCGCCGGCCAGGGACACGACCTCGGGACGGTTCGCGACGGCGAAGAGCGCGCGGATCTCCGACGCTCGCATCCCGTGTGCTCGCTCTGCGTAGGCACCGAACCACGGGTCGAGGCGGGTGCCGCCGGGGGCGGGCTGCTGCGGGGGAGTCGTCGGACCAGTCACGATTCCCAGTGTCGCACGGGGGATCGGGGGATCCCGTGAAGACGCCGGAGGGCGGACCACGGCGTCCGTGGCCCGCCCTCCGGCGGTGCGCCCCCGCGACGGGGGCGAGAGTGTCTCGGCGTGCGGTCTCGGGTCAGGCGGTCGTGGCCAGGACCGTGTCGATCTCCTCCGTCAGCGCACGCTTGGGGCGAGCGCCGATGATCGACTTCTGGAGCTCCCCGCCGACGTAGACGTTGAGCGTGGGGATCGACACGATCCCGTAGGCGCCCGTGGTCTCCGGGTTGGCGTCGGTGTCGAGCTTGGCGATCTTGATCTTGTCGCCGTACTCCTCGGCGAGCTCCTCGAGGATGGGAGCGACCTGGCGGCACGGGCCGCACCACGTGGCCCAGAAGTCGACGAGGACGGGGACGTCGGACTCGAGGACCTCGCTGCGGAAGGTGGCGTCGGTGACCGGAACGGTCGGCATGGTGACCTCCTGGAAGATGTGGCTGGGACGGACGCCAGCGGCGCGCGGGCCGAGCCCGGCGGCGTCGCGGGCGGTGGATCAGGCCTGGATCTCGGCGAGCGCCTCGGGCAGCTCGTCGGGGTTCGGGGTCTGCGGGGTACCCGCGAGGTCCTCCAGGCCGGCGGCGTCGGCGAGCTCCGTGAGGAAGCGCTGCGCGTCGAGCGCGGCGGCGCAGCCGGAGCCCGCCGCGGTGATGGCCTGGCGGTAGGTGTGGTCGACCGCGTCACCGCAGGCGAACACGCCCTCGATGTTGGTCGCCGTGGAGCGGCCGACCACCTGGATGTAGCCCTCGTCGTCCAGGTCGATCTGCCCCTTGACGAGCTCGGTGCGCGGCTCGTGGCCGATCGCGACGAACAGGCCGGTCGCGGGGAGCTCGCGCTCCTCACCCGTCACGGTGTCCCGCAGCGTCAGGGACTCGACCTTGTTCTCGCCGCGGATGCCGGCGACCTCGCTGTTCCACGCGAACTCGATCTTCGGGTCGTTGAGCGCGCGGTCGGCCATGATCTTCGACGCGCGGAGCTCGTCACGACGGTGGACCAGCGTGACCTTGTCCGCGAAGCGCGTGAGGAACGTGGCCTCCTCCATCGCGGAGTCGCCGCCGCCCACGACGGCGATGTGCTGGTCGCGGAAGAAGAAGCCGTCGCACGTGGCGCACCACGAGACGCCGCGGCCGGACAGGCGCTTCTCGTCGTCGAGACCGAGCTCACGGTAGGCGGACCCGGTCGCGAGGATGATCGCGCGCGCCCGGTACGTCTCCCCGTTGCCGGTCACGACGGTCTTGACGGGCCCCTCGAGGTCGAGCAGGGTGGCGTCGTCCCACTCGATGCGCGCGCCGAACCGCTCGGCCTGCTTGCGCATGTTCTCCATGAGGTCCGGGCCCATGATCCCGTCGGGGAAGCCCGGGAAGTTCTCCACCTCGGTCGTGTTCATGAGCGCGCCACCGGCGGTCACGGAGCCCGCGAGCACGAGCGGGGCCAGGCCCGCGCGCGCCGCGTAGATCGCCGCGGTGTACCCCGCGGGACCGGACCCGACGACGATCAGGTTCTGGACGGCTGACTGCTCGGTCACGTGCTGCTCCTCGATGCTCGGTGCGTGGCGGCCGACCACGCGAGAGTGTGAACGCCGCCGGGGCGGCTTCTGTTCCACGGTACGGGTGTCGGCCACGCTACGGGCACCGGGCGTCCGGCGTGTACGTCGTCCACCGGGTGTGACGGGCCCGTCCGTCCCGCGTGCCCGTCGAGTCCCCGGTCGGGCTTCTGCAGCGGCTCCCACGGCAGGGCTCGCGAGACGGCGCTTCCCGCCGGCTCACCGCTGTGAGCTCCCGAGACGGACGTCCTCCTCGCCGGGTCCCACGGCGGGCGCCTTTCTCGAGCGACGGCGTCTGCCGACCACCCGCACGCGGAGAGCCCGACAGAGACCCGGACGCACACCCGGACCGGAACCCGGACTCAACCCGTACCCGGACTCAGACCCCGCGGGACCCGCGACCAGGCTTAGGAGACGAGGATCTCGTTGATCTCCGCGCGGTACTCGCCGGACGGGTTCTGGGGGAGCTCGGTGAACCACAGCACGATGGACTCCGCCTCGACGGGCTGGGCGAACGAGAACTCGACGCCCGGCGCGAGGGGCCCGGACGCGAGCACCTCACCGTCGGTCGGCGCGTCGGGGCTCGTCGCGCGGATCTCGACGTTCCCGCCGGTCACGGCGGTGTCGAGCACGACGGTGGAGACGGGTGCCTTCTCCTCGAGCGTGACCGCGAACCCGATGCCGGTGCGCAGGCCGGCGAAGTTCGCGGCGTTGTACCGGCGCGAGATCCAGGTCGTGTCGGGTTGCTGGTCGTAGGCGAGCGGGGCGAGCTCGGGGTGCTCGCCGTCGTTGTTGCCGCCGGCGTCGCCCTCGGGGTCGAGCGCCTGCCCGGACGCGATGACGGGCCGGACCTCCGTCACGGGGGGAGCCTCCTGCCCGGCGTCGGTTCCTTCGCCGCCCTCGCCCGCGGACGGCTCGCCCTGCTCCTCACCCGTCTGCTCCTCGCCCGCCTGCAGGGCGGGGCCGAACCCGTCGAACGCGGTGTTGACGGCCCACACGACGCCCCACACCACGAGGCCGAGGACGAGCAGGAGGACGATCGGCGTGGCGTTGAAGCGTCGCGGACCGCGGCGCCGGGGAGCGGGCTCGCTCCACGCCTGCGGGGCTTCGGCCGGGGTCGGCTCGCCCGCGGCGTAGGCGAGCGGCGCGGTCCCGGCGTCGTACCCCGTCGGGGGCGGGGGCACGGCGTAGCCGGCCGGTGCGGCGACGGGCGTCGGCGGCGGGACCGCGGGCGGCGGGACGGCCTGGGTCGCACCGGTGTAGGTCTCGGGCGGTGGGACCGCCTGGGTCGCGCCGGTGTAGGCCGCAGGCCCGGCCGAACCGGGGACCGCGCCCACGCGGTGGATGCGTCCGGTCGTGGGACGGCGGACGGGCGGGGCGGGCGGCGGCGTCCCGGGAGGGGCGCTCGTCGCGCCGTCGAACGCGCTGCGCACGGACTGGCGGCTCACGCCGGCCGCGGCGGGCTGGACGAACGCGGGGAGCGCGGCGACGACGGAGACCTCGCCCCACGGCTCGACGGCCGCGACGACGTCGGCGGGCGACGCCGGGCCGTCGCCCGGTGCGGCTGCGGTCCACTCGTCCGCGGTGCCTCGCGCGCCCGAGAACGTCGCGGTGCAGAGCGCGTCGAGCTCCGCAGGGACGTCGGGGCGCACGGCCGAGAGCGGGAGCACGTCGTCCCCGGCGCGCTGCGCGGGGAGCGGGTGGATGGCGTCCTGCGCGATCCACGGGACGTCGAGCGAGGGCCCGGGCCAGCGGGCCGTCATGGCGTAGTAGAGGAGCGCGACGAGCCCGACGGCGTCGGCGCGCGACGTGCGGTCGGCGTCGTGCTGGTCGTGCCCGGCCACGCCCGCGTCGAGCCCGAGGCCCGTGACGAGGACGCGGCTCCCGTCGACCCGGATGGCGTCGGGCCGCAGCGCCAGGTGGTGCACCCCGCGGCGGCGGGCGACCTCCAGGGCGGCGGCGGCCTCGCCGACGATCGCGCGCGCCTGCTGCGGGTCCACGATGCCGCCCGCGACGACCTCGCTCAGCGTGATGCCCGTGTACCGCTCGGTCACGACGTAGGCGACGTCGTCCTCCGACCCGACGTCGAGGACGCGCGTGAGGCGCGGGTCGACGACGAGCGCGGCGCGGCGTGCGGAGTCCAGCGCCTCGGCGACGTGGGCGCCGCTGACGAGCGAGACCCGGACGGGCCGGTCGAGGATCTGGTCGTGCGCCGACCACGCGGTCACGTCGGACAGGTCTGACGCGAGCTGCTCGTCGAGCCGGTACCGTGCGACGAGCAGTGTTCCTGGGGCCACGCCGTTCACCGGACCTCCTCCGTGGGACTCGTGGTCGACACACCATGGTACGCGGGCCCTGATTGCCCTCGTATCACCCGATCTGCTCCGGGCGCCGCCGCGCGGCCCGTGGGAGGGCTCACCGGCGCACGAGTCGCCGGACGCGGCGTACGACCGGGCCGGCGAGCTGGTCGAGCTCGCGCACGCGCATGAGCTTGAGGCCGCCCGCGTACACGAGGGTCATGACGACGCCGGCGACGCCCACGAGCACGACCGACTCCCACCAGGAGAGCCCGTAGATGCCGTCGGCGGCGTCGCCCGTCACGACCACGAACGCACGGAGCACGCCCCACCCGGCGACCGCGCTCACCGCGGCCGCGAGCACGGCCTTGACGTGCAGGCGCAGGATGCGGGCGCCGTCGAGCCCCTGGAGCGTCCGGCGCAGGCCGACGGTCCGCAGGGCGACGGCCACGACGTTGGACAGGCTCATCGCGAGGCCGATGCCCACGACCCAGAAGGGGGGCGTGAGGACCTGCGTCGCGAGCCACGACACGCCGACGAGCACGATCGTGCCCGGGACCTGGATCCAGAAGACGGTCCTGCCGTCCTCGAACGCGTAGTAGACCCACTTCATGAGCACCATGCCGCCCAGCGGCACGAGGCCGAGCGCCATGGCGCGCAGCACCATGGACACGGCCTCGCCCGACGCGGCGTCCACCGACGGGACGAGCAGCTTGGTGACGGGCAGCGCGAGGACCACGAGCACCGCCGTCGCGAACACCGTGAACACGCCGACGGTCCGCACGCCGCGCGAGAGGTCGTGGCGCACCCGGGCGAGGTCGCCCGCGTGGGCCGCAGCGCTCATGCCGGTGAAGAGCGCGGTCGCGATCGACACGGTGACGAGGGAGTGCGGCAGCAGGTAGATCATGAGCGCCTGCGTGTACGCCGCGTTGCCGGCGACGGCCAGGGAGCCCGAGAACGCGTCGGGCGCGCCGATGACGAGGCCCGTGACGGCGCCGAGCGTCCCGGGGTCGTCCCGGTAGGGGCCGAACGTGCGGGCGAGCGCGGCGCGCGGCGCCTCGCTCGCGAAGCGCGTGGTGAACAGGACGCCGACCTGCTCGAGCAGCACGGCGGCGAACGTCCACAGGGCGACCTGGCCCGCGGAGCGCAGGCCGATGCCGCGCAGGCCGAACCGTACGTGCCAGCGGAACCCGGCCCGCCAGAGCGGCAGGACGAGGATGAGCGCCTGCGCGGCGACGCCGAGCGTCGCGGTCCCGGCGAGGAGGGTGATCTTCGTGGCGTCCCACTGCGTGAGGTCGTCGACGTTCCCCACCGCCGCCGGGCCGTAGAGCGCGATGAACGCGCCGAACCCGACGATCGACACGACGTTGTTGAGGACCGGCGCCCACATGAACGGCCCGAACTGCCCGCGCGCGTTGAGCACCTGCCCGAGCAGCGTGTAGAGCCCGTAGAAGAACAGCTGCGGCGTGCACCAGAACGCGAACGCGACGGCCAGCGACGTCTGCGGTCCCGTCCATCCCGGCCCGGTGTACAGCGCGACGAGGATGCTCGACCCCGCCGTGAGCAGCGCCGAGAGCGCGAGGAGGATGACGCCGGACAGCGTGAGCAGCTTGTCGAGCCGCTCCTGCGTGTTGTGGGCGCGGTACGCGCGGACGATCTGCGGCACGAGCACCGCGTTGAGGACGCCGCCCGCGAGGATCGCGAAGAGGACGTTGGGGATCTTGTTCGCGACGTCGAACGCGTCGGCGACCAGGCCGGTCGTCCCGATCGCCGCGACGAGCAGGACGTTGCGGACGAGGCCGAGGCCGCGCGAGACGAACGTGCCGGACGCCATGAGCGCGGACGACCGGCCCAGCCCGCCCTTGCGCGGCGCCGGGGCGTCGGTCGCGCCCGCCTCCGCGGTCTCGTCGGGGGTCCCGGGGGCGGCCGGGTCGCCCGGGAAGGCACCGGCGGGCACGGTCGTGTCGCGCGCGGTCCCGGGTCGGGGCCCGCGCCCCGCGCCGGTGGGACGCACGTGCCGCGGCTGGTCCGGGCTCACTCCGCGCGCCCCTCGTCGCGACGCGCGGGCCCGTCGGGGGCGGTGGCCGTCGCCATCGGCCCGGGCTCGGGCGACGTCGCGGCAGCCTGCCCGGGCGTGCCGGCCTCTCCGGGCGTGGCCGACGTCCCACCCTGCCCGGGCGCGGCGGGCTGGTCCACCGTGGCACCTGCCAGACGGCGCGGCGACCGCCCGCGCCGCACGGTGCGCCAGATCCCGGCGACGAGGGCGATCCCGAGGAGCACGGCCACCACGACCGTCCCCACGGACTCCCAGTCGGCGCGGACGCGCACCACGAACTCCTGCGGCTCCGCGACGCGCACCTGCGGCTGCGCCGCGCTCACGAGCTCGACCTCGACGGTGACGTTCCCGCTCCCGAACCCCTCGACCGGGACGCCGACGCTCGTCTCCGTGGCCACGAGGTCGCCGTCGTCGTCGCGCGTCGCCGCGGGGATGGTCACGGTCCGCCGCTCGGGCGCTCGCAGCCGGGGGTCGTCGGGGCGCAGCACGACCTGCACGGTCGCGTCCTGCTCGAGGGTGCTGCGCACGCGGACCGGGAGGTCCTCCTGCTCCGCGACGAAGAGGAACGGCGCGCGCGTCTGCACCGACAGGCTCTGCCGGACCGCGCCCGACCGCTGCTCGGCGTGCTGGACGGCGAGCACGCGCAAGGGCTCGGCCGCGCGGAACGCGACCGCCGTGGGTGTGACGAAACCGGGCTCGAGCGGGCTCGTGACCGTCGCCGGGTCGGCCACGACCGTCGCGAACGCCGCCAGGTCCGCCCGCGAGCGGTCGAGCGCGCGCAGCTGCGCCTCGGTGATCTCGCCCGCGCCCGGCACGTCCCGCGGCAGGGGCGTCCGCACGACGTCGGGCGGTACGGAGGCGAGGAGGTCGTCGACCGGGGCGAGGTCGACCCAGGGGGCCGACCGCAGCGCGTCGAGGCGCGCGGTGAAGAGGGAGGGCTCGGGGTCCCACGTGCGCGGCAGCGCGACGAGGACGTGGCGCTGCTCGGCGGGGCGCTCGCGCGCGATCACCGCGGTCTCGGCGAGGACGCGCTGCGTCGCGCTCACGCCCGAGCCGTCGCCGGCCGAGAGCAGCGCCGTGAGCACCGGGTCGGCGACGAGCGCCGTGACCGGCCCCGCGTCGGTGGCCACCTGCGCGACGCCCGAGGGGGTGTAGGTCAGCGACTCGTCGGGGACGAGCCCGCCCGGGCCGACGATCGTCGAGGTCGCGCCCGACGCCGCGGCGAGGGTCGTCGTCGCGAGGTCCGGCACCGCGTCGCCGGGCCAGGCGAGGTCGGTGCGCCACCCGGCCGTCAGGTCGCCGGGAACCGCGGAGCCCGTGGTGTCGCCCGTGCCCGTCGCGGACCCGTCCGTCCCGGCGTCCGCGTCCCCGCTGCCCGCGTCCCCCGCGGACGCGTCGTCCGACTCCTCGCCGGACCCGCCCGCCGAGTCGCCACCGCCCTCGTCGCCCGAGCCGTCCCCGGAGCCTGTCGTGGACCCGTCCTCGGCGTCCGTGGACGCGGGGTCCGACGGCGGCGCCGGGAGCGGCGTCCCCTCGGGCAGGGGCAGGCCGGCGTGCGCGAACGCGGAGACGTCGGGGTCGTAGGCGCGCAGGGCGAACGTCGAGCGCCCCGCGGAGGCGGCCCGGACGTCGTCGGCCCACGCGGTCACCGCGGGGTCCGCGGAGCCCGCCGCGGCGGCGAGCAGCGCGGGGTCCGCGACCCACCCGACCTCGGTCGCCTCCGCGGTCGCCGCGAGCAGGCGCCCGAGCCGGCCCTCGGCGCCGGTCGCCGCGGCGAGCGCGTCGTCGTACGCCGTCGGGTCGGGGTCGACGGGCGGGCCCGTCATCGCCGCGACCACGCTGAGCCGGACGGGCGTCACGTCGCCCGACGGCGCCCACAGGACGAACGTGCGCTGGACCGCGAGCCGCGCGCCGGCGTCGGACACCGTGACGGACACGCCGCGCGGGCCCCACGAGCTCCCCGCGTTGAGGTTGAGCTCCGCGACCGGCACGGAGAGCGTGACGTCGGCGCTCGCGCCGGGGGCGAGCGGCCCGCCCAGGTCCTCGCTCGTGACACCGATGCCCACGCGCCCGTCGACCCCCGTCGTCGCCCAGCTCTCGAGCGCCGAGCGGGTCGCGAGCGCGCGCCCGTCGATGCCGAGCGCGACGGCGGGCGCCGCGAGCGTCTCGGCCGTCCCGTTGGTGACGCGCGCCGCCAGGGTCAGGGTGTCGCCCGGGGAGAGGCGGGTCGGCTGCAGCGAGGTCACCTCGACCGTCACCGCGTCGTCCGCCTCCTCCGCGGCACGTGGGACGGCGGCCGTGGCCGGCGCCGCCGCGACGCCGCCGAGGACCGCGCCTCCCACCACGACCAGCAGCACGACCAGGACGGCGAGGAGTCGCGCGGGCGGGGCGAGGAGCGGGACCGGCGCGGCGCCGCGAGGGCGCGCGCCGCTGCTGGGGGAGGGCGTCATGAGTGGTCGGTCGAGCTCCGTGGGGCGGGCGGGGCCGGGCCGCCGCGGCCGTCGTGCGGACGGCCGGGCGAGCGGACGATCGTCCGGGTCACCCTACTCTCGACCACCCCGTGGAACCGCGTCCGCCGGCCCTCGAGCACGCTGTGCGCGACGGCCGCGATCCGCCGCTCGTTGGGGTACGCGAGCCGGTCCGGGAGATCCACGACCGGGACCCACGCGACGTCCTCCGCCTCGCCGTCCGGGTCGCCCTCCACCGTGAGGTAGCCGCCCGTCGCGCGCAGGAGGAAGTGGTGGACGACCTTGTGCACACGGCGGTCGTCGCCGGTGAACCAGTAGTCGATGACGCCGAGCGGCTCCTGCACCGCGCCCCGGATGCCCGTCTCCTCCGCGATCTCGCGGACCGCCGCCTCCTCCGGCGTCTCCTCGCCCTCGAGGTGCCCCTTCGGCAGGCACCACTCGAGACGACCGCCGCGGTTCCGCCGCGCGATGACCGCCGCGCACGGCTCGCCGCCCAGCACGGTGATGACGAGCCCGCCCGCCGAGACCTCGTCCACCACCGGCAGCGGCGCGGGCGCGGGGGCCGGGCGGGAGCGCGGGTCGATGCGCAGGGCGTGACCGCCCGGCGGCGCCGGCACCGGCGGGGAGTGCCCGGGCCCGCTGCCGCTCCCGCCCACCGGATCCCTCCGGGGGTCGTCGGCACGCGCAGGGGTGGACATGTCCCAACTTTACCGAGTGCGGGACGCCCCTCCCGGGAGCCCGTCCCGGGCGGGGGCGGCGCATCTGGCAGGCTTGGTTGCCGTGCCCCACCCTTCGTCCCCCCAGCCGACCCCTGCAGCGCTCGAGCTGCAGCGCCGGGCCCTCGCCGTGCTCGCCGAGATGGCGCCCGCGGCGATCGAGCTCGGCGAGGCGTTCCGCGCCGCCGGACACGAGCTCGCGCTCGTCGGCGGCCCCGTCCGCGACGCGTTCCTCGGCCGGGCCAGCAACGACCTCGACTTCGCGACGTCCGCGTCCCCCGACGAGAGCGAGGCGATCCTCGCGCGCTGGGGCGACGCGCACTGGGACATCGGCAAGGAGTTCGGCACCATCGGCGCCAAGCGGTTCGGCCGCAGCGGGCCGGGCGACGAGCTCGTCGTCGAGGTCACGACGTACCGCAGCGACGAGTACGACCCCGCGTCGCGCAAGCCCGTCGTCGCGTTCGGCGACACCCTCGAGGGCGACCTGTCGCGCCGCGACTTCACCGTCAACGCGATGGCCGTGCGCGTCCCCGACATGACGTTCGTCGACCCGTTCGACGGGCTCGGCGACCTCGCGCGCCGCGTGCTGCGCACCCCGATCGCCCCCGAACGCTCGTTCGACGACGACCCCCTGCGCATGATGCGCGCGGCGCGGTTCGCCGCCCAGCTCGGGTTCGACGTCGACGGCGGCACCCTCGCCGCGCTCGTCCTCATGACCGAGCGCATCGAGATCGTGTCCGCCGAGCGCGTGCGCGACGAGCTCTCCAAGCTCCTGCTCGCGGCGTCGCCCCGCCGCGGCCTCGAGGTGCTCGTCGACACCGGCCTCGCCGACCACGTGCTGCCCGAGCTCCCCGCGCTCAAGCTCGAGATCGACGAGCACCACCGCCACAAGGACGTCTACGAGCACTCCCTCACCGTGCTCGACCAGGCCATCGCCCAGGAGACCGGGCCCGACGGCGCCGTCCCCGCCCCCGACCTCGTGCTCCGCCTGGCCGCGCTCCTGCACGACGTCGGCAAGCCGCCGACGCGCCGGTTCGAGGACGGCGGCGGCGTGAGCTTCCACCACCACGAGGTCGTCGGCGCCAAGATGGTCGCCAAGCGGCTCAAGGCGCTGCGGTACGACAAGCAGGTCGTCAAGGACGTCGCGCGCCTCGTCGAGCTCCACCTGCGCTTCCACGGCTACGGCGACGGCGCGTGGACCGACTCCGCCGTGCGCCGGTACGTGACCGACGCCGGCCCGCTCCTCGAGCGCCTGCACCGCCTCACGCGCGCCGACTGCACCACGCGCAACCGGCGCAAGGCCCAGCGCCTGCGGGAGTCCTACGACGACCTCGAACGCCGCATCGCCGACCTCCAGGCCAAGGAGGAGCTCGACGCCGTCCGCCCCGACCTCGACGGGCAGCAGATCATGGCGATCCTCGGGATCCGGCCCGGCCCGGTCGTCGGGCGCGCGTACAAGCACCTGCTCGAGCTGCGCCTCGACCGCGGGCCCGTCGACGAGGAGACGGCGCGTGCGGACCTGCTGCGGTGGTGGGGGGAGCAGCCGGAGTCGTCGGCGTCCTGAGACCGTCCCGCCACGACCCGGCACGGTCGCCCCTCCCGACTGGCCGTCGTCCCGTCCGTCCCCCGGGGCGTCCCGCGCGCGGTGCGACGGTACCCGGGTCAGGCGTCGTCGGTCGCGACGGCGGCCTCGACCGCTGCCTCGTCGGCGGGGACGTCCGCGGTGGTGGGCTCCGCCGGGCCGTGCGGCTGGGCCGGGGAGCGGCGCAGCAGGAACGACAGGCCGACGGCCACGAGCATGACCGCCGTGCCCCAGACGAACGCGTCGCCGACGCCCTCGGCGAGCGCGACCCGCGGGGACGCGCCGGCGTCGGCGTACGCGAGGGAGCGCGTCGTCATGACGGCGACGAACATCGCCGTGCCCGCGGCGCCCGCGAGCTGCTGCACGGTGCCGATCGACGCCGAGCCGTGCGAGTACTGGTGCGGAGCCAGCGCCGACAGGGCGGACGTGAAGAGCGGCGTGAACATGAACGCGAGGCCCAGGCTCAGCGTGACGTGGAGCGCCAGGACGAACCACGGCGACGAGGTCGCGTGGATCGTCGTGAACGCGGCGAGCGCGACCGCGACGACGCTCACGCCCGGGATGACGAGCGGGCGCGGGCCCACGCGGTCGTAGAGCCGCCCGACCGTCGGGCCGAGCAGACCCATGAGCAGCCCGCCGGGCAGCACGATGAGCCCGGTCGCGAGCGGTTCCAGACCCATCGCGTCCTGCAGGAACAGCGGCAGGAGGATCAGCGAGCCGAACATCGCGACCATGCCGACGGCCATGATGCCGAGCGGCACGCTGAACCCGCGCTGCGTGAAGACCCGCAGGTCGAGCAGCGCCCGGTTCTCGCGCTGGAGCACGAGCTGGCGCCAGACGAACGCGCCGAGCGCGAGCGCGCCGAACGCGATCGGGACCAGCGGCGGGACGACGGGCGTGTGCCGCGCGGCCTCGCCGATGCTCGACAGGCCGTACACGAGACCGCCGAACGCGAACGCGGCCAGGACGAGCGAGAACGGGTCCAGGCGGGAGTGTGTACGGTCAGCGACGTCCCGGATGTACAGGAAGCCGAGCAGCAGCGCGACGAGCGCGATCGGGAGCACGATCCCGAACACCCAGCGCCAGCTCAGCGAGTTGAGGATGAGCCCGGAGAGCGACGGGCCGAGGGCCGGAGCGGCCGCCATGACGATCGAGATGTTGCCCATGATCTTGCCGCGGATCGACGGCGGCACGAGCGTCATGATCGTCGTCATGAGCAGCGGCATCATGACCGCCGTGCCCGACGCCTGCACCACCCGGCCGACGAGCAGCCACGCGAAGCCGGGTGACACCGCGGCGAGGAGCGTGCCCGCGCTGAACAGCGACATCGCGAGCAGGTAGGCGCCGCGCGTCCCGAGGCGCTGCAGCAGGAAGCCGGTCGCCGGGATGACGACCGCCATGGTGAGCATGAACGCCGTCGTGAGCCACTGGCCCGTGCTCGCCGTGATGCCGAGGTCCGCCATGAGCGGCGCGAGCGCGACGCTCATCGTCGTCTCGTTGAGGATGACGACGAACGCGGAGCCCAGGAGCAGGGCGATGACGAGGAAGTCGGCGCGGGGGAGCCGGTCGACCGGCGTCGAGGTGTCGTGGGTGGAGGGGGCTGTCACGGGGTCTCCGCTCGCGTCGGTGGCGGCCCGGGCCCGTGTCGGACCCGGTCGGGGGCAAGGTGGGCTGCGCGGGGGCAGCACGGGGTCGCGTGCGCTGCACGCGACGACGGTGTCTGTTCTCGGTCGACGGGCCGCAGGAGTCGGCGGGCCCGGGGACGGTGCGTGCGGCGTCGGCCACGACGATCCGTACCCTGTACGACCACTCGACATCCTGCGTTATTCCCGGCCCCTCTGACGACCCCTTTTCCGGGTGGCAGTCATCGGTTCCGCGGCGGGCGGAATCCGGCGCGGCGGACGGTGGGCGGAGCGTCAGGCGACGGTCGTGCCCGGGGTCGGTGCGGCGTCGGGCGCGGCGTCGGGCACGCCGTCCCCCTCGACCTCCGCCGGGGTGCGTGCCCCGCGCAGCCAGAGCACCACCGCCGTCGCGACGTACGCGACCGCGAGCACGACGAACACCGGCCGCGACCAGCCCGTGTCCGGGAGCGTGAACGCGGCGAGCGCCGCCGCGCCGACGAAGGCCGCGTTGTACAGGACGTCGTAGAACGCGAACGCACGACCCCGGAACTCGTCGCCCGTGTCGCGCTGCACGATCGTGTCCACCGCGATCTTCGTGCCCTGCGCCGCCAGGCCCAGCAGCGCCGCCGCCGTGTAGACCACGGCCCGCTCCGGCGTCGTCACGAGCAGGAGCTGGCTCGCCGCCGCGAGCAGCAGCATGATCGCGATCCACGCCTGCGGTCCCGTGTAGCGCGACAGGACGGGCGTCAGCACGGCCGCGCCCGCACCCCCGAGGCCCGTGAGCCCGACGACGAGCCCGAACGTCACGAAACCCGCGTCCTGGTCACCCGGGTTGAGGAGGTTGCGCGACATGAGGATCGACGCGATGAACACCACGCCGTAGAGGAACCGGTGCGTCGCCATCGCGAGCAGCGCCTGACCCGGGGTGCGGCGCGCCACGAGGTACCGGGCGCCGTCGACCAGACCGCGCGCGACCCGGGCGATCTCCGAGCGGATCGCCGACTCCGCCGGCCGCTCCGGCCCGAGCTGCGTGCGCCCCAGCCGCAGCGCGAGCAACGACGCCACGCCGAACACCACCGCCGCGCACACCAGCGCGGACGAGTCCTTGACCCGGCCCGGGTCGAACGCGAACCCGAGCAGCACGCCGACGCCGCCGCCCACGAACGCCGCGCCCGCCCCGAGCGTCGGCGTCAGGGCGTTCGCCGTGAGGAGCAGCGGACCGTCCACCACGCGCGGCAGACCCGCGGACAGACCCGCCAGGAGGAAGCGGTTGACCGACAGCGCCGCAAGACCGAGCGCGTAGATCCACGCGCTCACCCCGCCCGTGAGCATGAGCACCGCCATGCCCAGCGTGATCACCACGCGGACCGCGTTGCCCCAGGCCAGCACCTGCCGCCGCTGCCAGCGGTCGAGGAAGACCCCCGCGAACGGTCCGACGATCGTGAACGGCGCGAGCATCACCGCGAACGCACCCGCGATCGCCGCGGCCGTCCCCTGCGACTCGGGGGAGAAGAACAGCAGCGACGCCAGGCCGACCTGGAACATGCCGTCCCCGGCCTGCGACACGAGCCGGACCGCGAACAGCCTGCGGAAGCCGCTCAGGCGCAGCAGCGCCCGCAGCTCGGAGATCACACCCACGCGTTCACCCTACGTTCGTCGTCGTGCGGCCGGACATGCGGTCGTCCCCCGCACCGGGCGGGGGTGTCCGACGGCGGCCCGTCCCCCGGTATCGGCCCGTCGCCGCCCTGGGGCCGGGCGTCCGACGTCGGTCGGTCGCCTTGGAGGTCGGGCGGGGAGGCGCGCCGCGTCTTCCATCCGCCGCTCGTCCCTCGCGGCTCCCGCCAGACCCACCACGACGCGGCGCGCCTCCCCGCCCTCCCGCGGCACGTCACCTCGGGCGGTGGGCGGCCCGTGGACCGGTCCGCCGGGAGGCCTGTGCGCGGGAGAGCCCTGGCACCCGTCGTGGGCGCCAGGGCTCTCTCCGCGGTGGTCGGCGGTCGGATCAGCGGACCGGGCGCCGCAGACACCTCAGGTCAGCGCTCGACCATCCCGGTCGCGCTGTCCTTGCGCTCCGCTCCGGGCGAGTGCCTCGTTCCTCGGCCCTCACCCTGCACGTCGCTCCAGGTCAGCGCTCGACCTCACCGGCGATGAAGGCCTCGAGCTGCGCGCGGCCCTTCGTGTCCTCCATCTGGACCGGCGGGGACTTCATGAAGTACGTCGAGGCCGAGAGGATCGGGCCGCCGACGCCGCGGTCCTTCGCGATCTTCGCGGCACGGACGGCGTCGATGATGATGCCGGCGGAGTTGGGGGAGTCCCACACCTCGAGCTTGTACTCCAGGTTCAGCGGGACCTCGCCGAACGCACGGCCCTCGAGGCGCACGTACGCCCACTTGCGGTCGTCGAGCCACGCGACGTAGTCCGACGGGCCGATGTGGACGTTGCGGTCCTCCTTCTTGCCGCCGAGCGGGCCCTCGAGGTTCGAGGTCACGGCCTGCGTCTTGGAGATCTTCTTGGACTCCAGGCGCTCGCGCTCGAGCATGTTCTTGAAGTCCATGTTGCCGCCGACGTTGAGCTGGTAGGTGCGGTCCAGCACGACGCCGCGGTCCTCGAAGAGCTTGGCGAGCACGCGGTGCGTGATCGTCGCGCCGACCTGCGACTTGATGTCGTCGCCGACGATCGGGACGCCGGCCTGCTCGAACTTCGCGGCCCACTCCGGGTCGGACGCGATGAAGACGGGGAGGGCGTTGACGAACGCGACGCCCGCGTCGATCGCGGCCTGCGCGTAGAACTTCGCGGCCTCCTCGGAGCCCACGGGCAGGTAGCAGACGAGCACGTCGACCTGCGCCTCGCGCAGCGCGGCGACGACGTCGACCGGCTCCGCGTCGGACTCCTCGATCGTCTGCGCGTAGTACTTGCCGACGCCGTCGAGGGTCGGGCCGCGCTGGACGGTCACGCCGAGCGGCGGGACGTCCGCGATCTTGATCGTGTTGTTCTCCGAGGCGTTGATCGCCTCCGAGAGGTCGAAGCCGACCTTCTTCGCGTCGACGTCGAACGCCGCCACGAACTCGAGGCTCGACACGTGGTAGTCGCCAAACTGCACGTGCATCAGACCCGGCACGGTGCTGCTCGGGTCGGCGTCACGGTAGAAGTGCACGCCCTGGACGAGGGACGATGCGCAGTTGCCTACGCCGACGATGGCGACGCGGATGGAGGTCATCCTCGCTCCTTGGTGTTCGTTGTTCCAGGGTCCTCGGGACGCCTCGCGCCGTCGGGCTCCTGCTCGGATGGTTCCGCAGGATGCGGGGTGCTGCTGGTCCGTGCGCGCGTGGTGCCCCGGGAGTGCCCGAAGCTCCGGTCGCGCTCGGTGGTGATGAGACCGTCGAGCCAGCGCACCTCGCGCTCGACCTGCTCGAGTCCGTGACGTTGCAGCTCGAGCGTGTACTCGTCGAGCCGCTCGCGGGTGCGAGCCGCGGACTCCCTGACCGCCTCCAGCCTCTCCGTGAGCCGGGTGCGCCGGCCCTCGAGGATGCGGATGCGGGTCTCGGCGTCCGTCTGCGCGAAGAACGCGAACCGGACGTCGAAGCTCTCGTCCTCCCACGCGGCCGGCCCGGAGGAGGCCAGCACGCCCTGGAGGTGCTCCTTGCCCTCCGCCGTCAGCTCGTAGACGATGCGCGCGCGCTTGCCCGAGAGGGCGGGCGCGAGCGTCGACTGCGCGGCCGACTGCTCGGTGCCGGTGATGAGCCCGCGGGCCACCAACGACTTGAGGGCGGGGTACAGCGAGCCGTAGGAGAGCACGCGGAACGACCCGAGCATGAGGTTGAGCCGCTTGCGCAGCTCGTACCCGTGCAGGGGCGACTCCTTGAGGAGGCCGAGGATCGCGGTCTCGAGCACGGGCGTCCTGCTGCGCACGATCCCACCTCCCCGACGCTCGTTCGGCGTGCCCCGGCGGGACTCGCTGTGACGTGATGTGACTCGATGTATCGAGTCGATACATCGACAGGTTAGGTCGTCTCGATGCGTCGTGCAATCCTGCGGGACGATGGCGCGCCGCGCCACAGATGTGAAGGACCCGCGGAGGGGGCGGGACGCCGCGGCGAATCAATGGCGCACGATTCGCCGGACGGGGGGCGTGGGCCCTTGTGGGCGCAGGACGACGCCCTATTGTTCAGGGTGGTCCGGCGTGTGCCGACCCCTGTGCCCGACGGCGGCCCCCGCACCCGAGGCGGGGACCTCGCCGCGGGAGGGCGGTCGTCACGGCGGGCCGCGAGCGGGCACCGCGACCGCGGACCTCGCTCTCCGACGCCCCCCAGAGGAAGGTAGACCGTGGCGCGATCCACGAGGACGAAGGGACGGACGACCCCGCGCGGGCGCCGTCGGTTCTTCGACTACCCGCGCTCGCGCGTCAAGGGCTTCCGCCGCTGGCTGCCGTCGTGGCGCGTCGTCGTCGGGACCATGCTCACGGGCGTGGCGCTCGTGGCCGGCGTGGCCGTCGCCGCGTGGTTCACGACCGACGTCCCGACGAAGCTCCCGAGCGTCGGCGCGCAGACCTCGACGGTCTACTGGGGCGACGGCACGACCGAGATGGGCACCTACGCCGTCGAGAACCGCCAGATCGTCGACTTCGAGACGCTGCCCGACTACGTGGGCAACGCGGTCGTCGCGTCGGAGGACCGCACGTTCTGGACGAACTCGGGCGTGGACTTCCGTGGCATCGCGCGTGCCTTCTACAACAACCTCAAGGGCGGCGGCCGCCAGGGCGCCTCGACGCTGACGCAGCAGTACGTCGAGCGGTACTACACGGACACCGTCACGGACTACGCGGGCAAGGCCCGCGAGGCGATCCTCGCGCTGAAGATCACGCAGCAGCAGAAGAAAGAAGTCATCCTCGGCAACTACCTCAACACGATCTACTTCGGTCGTGGCGCGTACGGGATCCAGGCGGCCGCGCAGAAGTACTACGGCGTGAACGCGGCCGACCTCACGGTGTCGCAGGCCGCCATGATCTCGGGCATCATCCCCAACCCGACCAACTGGGACCCGGCGAACAACCCCGAGCAGGCCGAGCACCGCTGGAAGCGGTCCCTCGACAACATGCTCAAGGACGGGCACATCGACAAGGCCCAGTACGACGAGGCGATCGGGGGTGGCTTCCCGGCGGCGATCGAGTACGTGAAGTCGGACAAGTACGCCGGGCCGACCGGGTACCTGCTCGCGATGGTCGAGGAGGAGCTCGCGAGCGAGAGCATCGACATCTCCGAGGACGACCTGACGAGCAAGGGCTACAAGATCACCACGACGATCGACCCGGCGATGCAGAAGGCCGCGGTGGAGACGATCGACACGCTCCCCCAGGAGAGCCGCGGCGACGAGAACCCGGTGTCCCCGAACCTGCGCGCCGCGCTCGTGTCGATCGACCCGAACGACGGCTCGATCCGCGCGCTCTACGGGGGCGCGAACTTCCTGGAGAACCAGTACAACAACGCGACCAGGGGCGCGGCCCAGGGTGGATCGACGTTCAAGCCCTTCACGCTCGTCGCCGCGCTCGAGGACGGGCACACGCTCGACGAGCGCTTCGACGGGAACTCGCCCAAGACCTTCCCCGGCGCGAACGACGGAGGGGACTGGAAGGTCCGCAACTTCGGCGACGCCGACTGGGGGAACATCGACCTGGTCAAGGCGACCGCGCAGTCGGTGAACACCGCCTACGCCGAGCTGAACATCGAGGTCGGGCCGGAGAAGACGGCGGACGTCGCGACGCGCCTCGGCATCACGCGCGACAAGGTCGGCAGCAACGCCGCGAACGTGCTCGGTGACGCGACCGTCACGCCGCTCGAGCTCACGAACGCTTACGCGACCCTCGCGGCGCAGGGGATGCGGTCGACACCGCACATCATCGCGAACGTCGTCGACGCCCGTGGCAACCTCGTCTACCAGGCACCGGGCGCGGACAAGCGCACCCCCGTGTTCGACGCGGACGTCATGGCGGCCACGACGTACGCGCTGTCCCAGGTCGTCGAGGAGGGCTCGGGCAAGCCCGCGCAGGCCATCGGCCGCCCGGCGGCGGGGAAGACCGGTACGTCGACCGCCAACAAGTCGGCCTGGTTCGCCGGGTTCACCCCGGGCCTCGCGACCGTCGTCGGCCTGTACCAGTCCGGCCCGGAGGGCGAGCAGGAGGACATCACGCCGTTCGGCAGGTGGGTCGGCGACGAGATCACGGGTGGTTCGTGGCCGGTCGAGGCGTGGACGTCGTACATGCAGACCGCGGCGGCGAACCTGCCCGTCGGCGAGTTCCCGACGTACACGCCGCCGAAGCCGCAGCTGCCCGAGGAGACCCCGACGCAGGAGCCGACCGAGGAGCCGACGGAGGAGGAGACGCCGGACGAGCCGGAGCAGCCGGAGCAGCCGGACAACGTCACCGTGCCCGCCGACCTCCAGGGGCGGACCGTCGACGACGCCAAGGCAGCGCTCAGGGCCCTCGGTCTCAAGTGGGCGGTCACCGAGGAGTTCTCGGAGGAGCCGCGCGGCATCGTCATCAAGGCGGGCTCCGCGGGAGCGGAGGTGCCGCCGGGCTCGACGATCGCGCTCGTCGTCTCGAAGGGACCGGACCCGGGGCAGCAGCCCGAGGACCCGGACCCGACGGACCCGCCGACGGGCGACCCGACCGAACCCGGCGACGGGAACGGTGGTCCGGGCGGCGGTGGTCCGGGCGGTGGCGGCGGTCCCGGTGGCGGCGGCGGCCCGGGTTCGGGCGGCTGACCCCGGCAGCGCCGCAGATTTCCGGGGGCCCGCGCCGAGCGGGTACCCTGGGGAGCTGCCGTCCGCGCGTCGGGCGGCAGCAGCACGAATGCATGAACCCTCCTGTCACGGAGAGACCGTGACCGCGAAGACCAGAGGAGGTGGGTTATCCGCATGCGTCAGTACGAACTGATGATCATCCTCGACCCCGAGATCGAGGAGCGCACCGTCGCCCCGTCGCTCGACAAGTACCTGTCGGTCATCAAGACCGACGGCGGCACCGTCGACAAGGTGGACATCTGGGGTCGTCGCCGCCTGGCGTACGACATCAAGAAGAAGTCCGAGGGCATCTACGCGGTCGTCGACTTCACGTCGACCTCCGACACCGCCAAGGAGCTCGACCGCCAGCTCGGCCTGAACGAGGCCGTCCTGCGGACGAAGATCCTGCGCACGGACGCTCGCTGATCCTCCCGCTTCCCCCGTTCGACCCGTCCTCCACCGGACACCGCACGCCGTAGCGCGTGTGGGCGCCGCGTGATGGGATGAGCCGACGCGAGAGGCGTACGAGCACGAACGCGACGACGTAGACGACACACACGAAGGAGCTGGCCATGGCAGGTGACACCGTCATCACGGTGATCGGGAACCTCACGGGAGACCCGGAGCTGCGTTTCACCCCCTCGGGTGCGGCGGTGGCCAACTTCACGGTGGCGTCGACGCCGCGGACCTTCGACCGCCAGGCGAACGAGTGGAAGGACGGGGACACCCTGTTCATGCGCTGCTCGATCTGGCGCGAGGCCGCGGAGAACGTCGCGGAGTCGCTGACGAAGGGCATGCGCGTCATCGTGCAGGGCCGCCTCGTCCAGCGCTCGTACGAGACCCGCGAGGGGGAGAAGCGCACCGTCGTCGAGCTGCAGGTGGACGAGATCGGTCCGTCCCTGCGCTACGCCTCCGCGAAGGTCACCCGCGCCCAGCGCTCGGGTGGCGGTGGCGGCGGCTTCGGCGGCGGTGGCGGCTACGGAGGTGGCGCCAACTCCGGTGGCGCCTCCGGCGGATTCAGCTCCGGCGGCGGTCAGCAGCAGAGCGACGACCCGTGGGCCACGGCTGGTCCCGCGTCGTCCGGTGGCTCGTTCTCCGACGAGCCCCCGTTCTGATCGTCCGCCACTCCCAGAACACACACCCGTCCCCGCGGGTGCCGCACCGCCCGACGGTGCGGACCGCGCGCGGGGATCGCACCTTGTAGAGGAGCAACACCATGGCGAAGCCTGTGGTGCGCAAGCCCAAGAAGAAGTCCAACCCGCTGAAGTCGGCCAAGATCGAGTCGGTCGACTACAAGGACACGGCGCTGCTGCGCAAGTTCATCTCCGACCGCGGCAAGATCCGCGCGCGTCGCGTGACCGGCGTCTCCGTCCAGGAGCAGCGTCAGATCGCCCGTGCGGTGAAGAACGCGCGCGAGATGGCGCTGCTGCCGTACACGTCGACGGCACGCTGAGCGGGGAGGGGAAGAACTCATGGCCAAGCTGATCCTGACCCACGAGGTCACCGGTCTCGGTGAGCCCGGCGACGTCGTCGAGGTGAAGGACGGGTACGCCCGTAACTACCTCGTCCCGCGCAAGCTCGCCACGCCGTGGTCCAAGGGCGCCGAGTCGCAGGTGACTGCGATCCGCAAGGCGCGCAAGGCCCGCGAGATCGCGTCGCTCGACGACGCGAAGGCGATCCGCGACTCGCTGCAGTCGAAGCCGGTCGTCGTGCCCGCGAAGGCTGGCAACGCCGGTCGTCTCTTCGGCGCCGTGACGACGGCGGACATCGCGTCCGCGGTCGCCGCCGCCGAGGGCCCGTCGATCGACAAGCGCAAGATCGAGATCGGCCAGCCGATCAAGGCGACGGGGGACTACACGGTCTCCGTCCGCCTCCACCCGGAGGTCTCCGCGACCCTCGCGGTGAAGGTCGTCGCTGCCTGATCTGCTGCTGAGCAGTCCGAAGGCCCGGTCCCTCCTCGGAGGGGCCGGGCCTTCGTGCGTCCCGGGTCACGCCGTCCCGGTGACCATCCACGCGGTGCCACGGGCGCGCAGCCCGGTCGTGACGGCGCGCGCCGCCATGAAGACCCCCGCGAAGGCGAGCCACAGCCACGCGAGACCCGCCGCGCCGTCGGGCGCCCAGTGCCGCACGGCGAGGGCGGCGGGGGCGTAGACGACGAGCGTGAGCATCCCGGCCCACGCGAGGAACCGCCCGTCGCCGGCGCCGATGAGGACGCCGTCGAGCACGAACACCCACCCGGCCATCGGCATGAGCACCCCGCACACGGCCATCCCCACGGCGACGGCGGCGCGCACGTCCGGGTCGGACGTGAACAGGAGCGCGAACCACCAGCCGCCCGCGGCCATGACGACGCCGATCGCGGCCCCCGCGGCGACGCCCCACTGCAGGGTGCGGCGCAGGACGGCGCGGACGCGCGGGACGTCGTCGGCCCCCAGGCCGTGGCCGACGAGCGCCTGGGCGGCGATCGCGAGGGCGTCGAGCGCGAACGCGGCCAGGCCCCAGACGGACGTGACGACCTGGTACCCGGCGAGCGTGACTTCCCCGAGCCCGGTCGCGACGAAGACGGTCAGCAGGATGGCGAGGCGCAGGGACAGCGTGCGGACGAAGAGCGGGACGCCCGCGCGCGCGTTGGCCCAGATGCCGCCCGCCGCGGGCCGCAGGGACGCACCGTGCCGGCGCGCCCCGCGCACCACCACCACGACGAGGACCGCGCCCATCGTGAGCTGCGCGACCGCCGTGCCGATGCCGGACCCGGCGATGCCGAGCCCGGCCCCGTAGACGAGGACGACGTTGAGGACGGCGTTGAACGAGGCTCCGCCGGCGGCGACCCACAGGGGGGTGCGCGTGTCCTGCATGCCGCGGAGCACGCCCGTGGACGCGAGGACGAGGAGCATGCCCGGCAGGCCGAGCGCCGACCAGCGCAGGTAGACCACGGCGTGCTCGGCGACCGCTCCCGCGCCGCCCATCGCGCCGACGGCCCACGGCGCGGTCGTCAACAGGGCGGCGGCGAGGACGACGCCCAGCCCGACGGCGAGCCACAGGCCGTCGATGCCCGACTGCAGGGCCTCGCGCACGTGACCGGCACCGATGCGGCGCGCGACGGCGGCCGTGGTCGCGTAGGCGAGGAACACGCACAGCCCGACGAGCGTGACGAGGAGGGTCGAGGCGAGGGAGAGCCCGGCGAGCTGCGCGGTGCCGAGGTGGCCGACGACGGCGCTGTCGACGAGGACGAAGAGCGGCTCGGCGACGAGCGCGCCGAGCGCGGGGACGGCGAGCGCGAGGATCTCGCGGTCGAGGCGCGACCGCCCCCGCCGACCTGTGGACGACGACGCGGGGGCGACGACGTCCCCGTGCCGAGCCGGGTCGCCGGACGGCTCCCGGCGTGTCGTCGGCGTGTCGTCGGACTTTCTTTCATCCACACCCCTGAGGGTAGTGATGCACCTGGTCAGCGGCCGCTCACGGTGATGTACACAGGGAGATCGTGAGTTTGTCCACACCGTTTTCCACCGGGTGTGCACAGCGTGGAGGACTGTGTCCACAGGATCGGGGGCCCCTGTCCACCGGGCGTGCACAGGGTCGTTTGCAGGGTGTCCGAGCGCGATCTAGTGTCGCGGGGTCGTGCCTGTCGGAGGCGGGAGGTGCGGCCACCGGGACAGTCGTGTGGGTGGCCCGCTGTAGAACACGTGTACGACGAAGGGTGGTCCCGACCGCGCGGCCCACGAGGGTCGTCGCGGACTCGGGGGAGCGAGGGGCGCATGTCGATCGAGGAGCTCGAGGAAAGCTACGGGGGGCCGGGTCCGTCCGGGTTCGACCGGACGCCGCCCCAGGACGTCGCGGCGGAGATGAGCGTGCTCGGCGGCATGCTCCTGTCGAAGGACGCGATCGCCGACGTCATCGAGCAGATCCGCGGCTCCGACTTCTACCGCCCCGCGCACGAGATCGTGTACGAGGCGATCATCGACCTCTACGGCCGCGGCGAGCCCGCCGACGCGATCACCGTCGTCGCTGAGCTCACCAAGCGCGGCGAGCTCCAGCGCATCGGCGGCGCCCCCTACATCCACGACCTCATGGCCGGCGTCCCCACCGCCGCGAACGCCGGGTACTACGCCCGCATCGTGCGCGAGCGCGCCGTCCTGCGGCGCCTCGTCGAGGCCGGCACGCGCATCGTGCAGCTCGGCTACGCGACCGACGGCGGCGACGTCGACGAGATCGTCAACAACGCCCAGGCCGAGGTCTACGCCGTGACCGAGCGGCGCACGACCGAGGACTACCTGCCGCTCGCCGAGATCCTCGGGCCCACGTTCGACGAGATCGAGGCCGCCCAGGGCCGCGGCGAGGGCATGACCGGCGTCCCGACCGGGTACTCGGACTTCGACCGGCTCACCAACGGCCTCCATCCCGGCCAGATGATCGTCGTCGCTGCGCGACCCGCTATCGGCAAGGCGCTCGCGCTGGACACGCCGCTCCCGACGCCGTCGGGCTGGACGACGATGGGTGACGTCGCCGTCGGTGACCTGCTCCTCTCCGCGGACGGGACGCCCACGCGCGTCGTCGCCGCGACGGAGGTCATGGTCGACCGCCCGTGCTACGAGGTCGAGCTCGACGACGGCACGGTGATCGTCGCGGACGCCCAGCACCAGTGGGTCACCTCGACCCGCGCCCAGCGGCGCGCGGTGCGATCCGGCGAGATGCCGGAGTCGTCCGTGCGGACGACCGAGGAGCTCGCCGCCACGCTCCGGACGGCGACGGCCGACCAGCGCACGAACCACTCCATCGTCACCGCGGCGCCGCTCGACCTGCCCGACGCGGACCTCCCGATCCACCCGTACGCACTCGGGGTGTGGCTGGGCGACGGCAGCTCCCGACGTGCCGAGTTCACCTCGGCCAACCCCGAGATCGCGATGCGAATCGAAGGTCTTGGGTACGTCGTACGGGCGAAGGGCAGTGCGGAGGGCCGCGCGCGGTCGTACGACATGCTTCTGCCCGAGAACGGCACGATGGAGGGTCGGCTCCGGACACTCGGGGTGCTGTCGAACAAGCACATCCCGGCTGCGTACCTCCGTGCGAGCGAGTCCCAGCGTCGGGACCTCCTGGCAGGGTTGCTCGACACGGACGGCACCGTCATGCCGCAGGGCAGCGTCCAGATCAGTCTGACGAACGAGCGTCTCGCGCGCGAGACGCAGGAACTCATCCTGTCGCTCGGGTACCGCACGGGTTGGTCGACGAAGACCGTGAAGGGGCGGACCGCGGCGTCGTCGACGGCGTACACGATCACCTTCACGACCGAGGACGACGTCTTCTGGCTGGAGCGCAAGCGCCTCGCCCACAAGGAGCGTCGCCGTCCGGGCACCGCGCGGCTCACGTCACGGTTCGTCGTCGACGTCCGCCGGGTCGAGTCGGTGCCGGTGCGCTGCGTCGAGGTCGACCATCCCTCGCACCTGTACCTGGCAGGACGATCGATGGTGCCGACGCACAACTCCGTGCTCGGCATCAACGTCGCGACGCACGCCGCGGTGCACCACCAGATGGCGTCCGTCATCTTCTCCCTGGAGATGAGCCGCAACGAGATCACCATGCGTCTTCTCGCCGCGGAGGCCAAGGTGCCGCTCACCCGGATGCGCTCCGGGAAGATGGACGACCAGGACTGGCAGAAGCTCGCGGCCACCATGGGCAAGGTCGCCGAGGCGCCGCTGTTCATCGACGACTCCCCGAACATGTCGCTCATGGAGATCCGGGCCAAGTGCCGGCGTCTCAAGCAGCGGCACGACCTCAAGCTCGTCGTGATCGACTATCTCCAGCTCATGAGCTCCGGCAAGCGCGTCGAGTCGCGCCAGCAGGAGGTCTCCGAGTTCTCGCGCGCACTCAAGCTGCTCGCGAAGGAGCTCGAGGTGCCGGTCATCGCGATCTCGCAGCTCAACCGTGGTCCGGAGCAGCGGGGTGACAAGAAGCCCCAGATGAGCGATCTGCGTGAAAGTGGCTCGATCGAGCAAGATGCCGACGTTGTGATCCTGCTGCACCGCGAGGACGCCTACGAGAAGGAGTCGCCCCGCGCCGGCGAGGCCGACCTGATCGTGGCCAAGCACCGCAACGGCCCGACCGACACGATCACCGTGGCGTTCCAGGGCCACTACCAGCGGTTCGCCGACATGCAGATGTAGTCGGCGTCTGTGTCGACGTGCAGTCCGTCGACGTGATGCGCAGCCGTGATTGCAGAAATCCTGCACACACGCTGCGCGGGGAGTGCTGGAGCTCACGGAGCCCTGCCGACTCCTGCGTCGTTCTCCTGCTGCACGCCGTCTTCGACGTCGGCAGCCTTGAGCCGGTGACGAAGGCAGGACTCGTGCTCCCGAAGTCCTTGGCCGGATCGCGCTCCTGGCGGTCAGGTGTCGGCGGTCTGCGGTGTCGCGAGAGCCGGAGCGCGGGGACCGCGGCGTGGTCGAGACCCGGCGCGCCGAACGTCCCGGCGGACGGTGCGCGGGCGTCCTCGTCGCGGCTGGTCCGTGCTCGCGGAGACGTCGGCGGCGAGGAAGCGCTCGAAGCGCGCGAGGTCGCCGTCGTGCGTGGCGGCGGTGAGCTCGTCGACGAGCCGCCGGTGCTCGCGGGGGTCGACGGCGACGGCGTCGCGCTGGGCGAGCCGCGCTCGGGCGCGCCGTGCGAGCTGGCGAGTGTTGGCCTCGCTGAGGTCGAGGATCTGCGCGACGTGACGGTGGGGGTACCCGAAGGCCTCGCGCAGGACGTAGATCGCGCGCTCGACGGGCGTGAGCCGTGCGAGGAGCGCGAGAGCCGCGACCTGGATCGCCTCGACGCGCTCGGCGCACGTGGACGGGTCCGGGGACGTGTCGACCGGTTCGGGGATCCACGGCCCGACGCCGGTCTCTCGCCGTGCCCGTGCCGAGGCGCGCACGTTGAGGGCCAGGCGTGTCACCACCGTGGTGAGGAACGCGGCCGAGTTCACGACGCGTGACCGGTCGGTGCCGTGCCACCGCACCCAGGCGTCCTGGACGACGTCCTCCGCCTCCGGGGCGCTGCCGAGGATGCGGTGCGCGACGCCGACGAGCTGCGGCCGGACGGCGAGGAAGTCGGCGAGCGCCTGCGGATCCGGGTCGCGAGGAGGTCTCTCTGCCGTCGTCCCGTGCGCGACGTCACGGATGCTCGTGCGTTCGGTCCTGGACATGACGGGTCTCCTCGCGTGCTGCGCACCTCATGTCGCGGAGCCGTCGGGTCGGTCGCCGGCCGGGTCGCCGGGGACCTCTCGACGTGCCTCGTGCTCGATTACCTAGCACACCATTACCTCGTGCACGAGTCAATAGCGCACGCTTACCTCGTGGTAGCGTGAAAAACGTGACCGAGCAGCAGGGCGGCTCCGTACCGCTCGACGAGATGGTGTGCTTCAACCTCCAGGCCGCCGCACGCGCGGTCACCGCCGTGTACCGCCCGCTGCTCGAGCCGCTGGGCGTGACGTACACGCAGTACCTCGTGCTCGCCGTCCTCTGGGAACAGGGCGACAGCGCCGTGCGCGACCTCGTCGCCCGGCTCCAGCTCGACTACGGCACCCTCACCCCGTTGCTCAAGCGGTTGGAGCAGCGCGGCCTCCTGACCCGGCGACGGAGCGACCAGGACGAGCGGACCGTCATCGTCTCGCTGACTCCCGAGGGTGACGCGCTGCGCGAGCAGGCCACCGGGATCTACCCGGTGATCTGCGAGACCTTCGGCTTCACGCCGGAGCGCGCGGCCGAGGCGCTCACGGTCCTGACGTCGATCGTCGCCCACGCCGCGGACGCCCACGGCGTCGGACCCGATCGGCAGGGGGCGGGCCGCACGCAGTGACGTGGACGCGATCGCCGGTCGCGCCGGGCGGGACGCCCCGGTGGCGACGATGAACGCCTACCGCGACCGCGCGGCGGGTCGACGGCACGCCGCCCGCGCCTGGCCGCACGTCGTCGAGGCCGGGGACCGGTTGCTGTCGACATGGCCCGATCCTTCCTCCGAGTCCACGCCACGGGAGCACCCATGACCGAGCACACCTGGACCTCCGTCCCCCTGACCGGCGAGTACGTGCGGGGCGCGGCGCGCCTCGAGCGCACCGCCCGCGGCGTCGCGCCGCACCGGCTGCCGGAGCGGGCGGTGTCCCAGGCCGCCGACCCGCAGCTCTCGATGGTCGAGGCGCAGCCCTCCGGCGTGCGCGTCGCGCTGCGCACCGAGGCGACGGCCGTGCAGGTCGTCGGCTTCCGCTCCCGCGTGACGTACACGGGCGTGCCGCCGCGCCCGGACGGGGTCGTCGACCTCGTCGTGGACGGGGGGACGGTCGCGCACGCGACGACGTCGGGCGGCTCGACGACCGTCGTCGACATGGCCACGGGAAGCATGACGTCGGACGAGGGGGAGGACTTCACCCTCACGTTCGACGGCCTCGCACCGGGGACGAAGGACGTCGAGCTCTGGCTGCCGCACAACGAGATCGTCGAGGTCGTCGACGTCCGCGCCGACGCCCCGGTCGCGCCCGTGCCCGACGCGCGGCCGCGCTGGGTCCATCACGGCAGCTCGATCAGCCACGGCTCCAACGCGACCCGGCCCACCGGCGTCTGGCCCGTGGTCGCGGCGCGCCGGGCCGGCGTGGACCTGACGAACCTCGGCCTCGGCGGCAGCGCGCTCCTCGACCCGTTCCTGGCGCGCACGATCCGGGACACCCCGGCCGACGTCATCAGCGTCAAGATGGGGATCAACCTCGTCAACGCCGACCTCATGCGGATGCGCGCCTTCCGGGCCGCGATGCACGGGTTCCTCGACACGATCCGCGACGGCCACCCGACGACGCCCCTGCTCGTCGTGTCGCCCATCTTCTGCGCGATCCACGAGACCACCCCCGGCCCCGGCGCGTTCGACCTCGAGGCGCTCGCGGAGGGCAGGGTCGCGTTCCGTGCGACCGGCGACCCGGCCGACGTCGCGGACGGGCGGTTGACCCTGACGACGGTCCGCGCCGAGATCGCGCGCATCGTCGACGAGCGTCGCGCCGACGACCCGAACCTGCACCACCTCGGCGGCCTCGTCCTGTACGGCGAGGAGGACGCCGCGCTGCGGCCGTTGACCGACGCCCTGCACCCGGACGCGGAGACGCACCGGATCATGGGCGAGCGCTTCGCCGACGAGGTCTTCGTGCGCGGACCCTTCGCCGGCGTGGTCCGGGGACGGACGACGACGCCCGCCGCCCGGGGCTGAGCGGGTCACCAGGGCGGGTGTCGCCCGGGCGGGCGCCGCGCCGTCGTCGTGGAGGCACCCGGCGGGCGGTCGCGCTCAGGCGGACGGGAGCTCGGTGGCCTTGTCCCACGCGCCGACGACGCGACCGTCGCCGGTCTCGAGGCGGAACGGGGCGAGGGGCAGGTTCCCCGCGCGCCGGCGCGCCCGGAGCACGTCGAGCGCGGCGCCGTCGTCGGCCGCGCCGAACGGCTCCCCGCGGCGCGCTCCGCTCGCGGTGACGACGAGGTAGGTCGCGAGCGCGTCGTCGTCGTGGTGGACCTGCTCGGCGAGCGCCGCAACCTCCTGCGCGAGCTCGAGGCTCGGCAGCGCGGCCCAGGTGCGCCGGGGCCCGTCGAGGGTCCACGTGCCGTCGTCGTCCTGACGCGCGACGTACTCGCGCGCGTCGTTGAGCGCGCGCCAGGTCGAGGCGTCGAGTGCGGTCCAGGTGAGCATGTTCATGGCGTCGTCCTGGGTCGGGCGGCGGCCTGGACTCTCGTCGGTCGAGCGTCTCCCCCTGCCTCCGGGTGCGACCCATCAGGCAGCGTACGCGCCGGGCGACCCCGGCGTGTCCTCCCAGAGGCGGACTTGTGCTCGTCCGCTCGGCGTATCCGGTCGACGGCGTCAGGCGCTGCTCACGCGGCGCGGCTCGCCCGGTCGTGGGTCAGGCGGGCGGGGGAGCGGTGCTCGCCCGGACGACGAGCTCGGGGCGCACGACCTCGGGCTCGTGGACCGTCTGCGGGTCCGTGACCAGCGCGACGACGTGCTCGACGGCGCGTCGACCGGACCTTGGGGAGCGGGAGGAGTACGTCGAGGTGCTCTGACCCGCCGCGACGCCGCCCGACGGCGGCGCCGCCCGGTCGCTCGCGCACCGTCGCCCGAACGCCCGCAGCCCACGCACCGCAGCCCGACCGGCTGCGGCCCGGACGTCCCGCGCCCGGACCGCGCCGCCGCAGACCGCGCGACCGCACACCGGTCGACGTCGCGTCGCGTCGCCGACCCTGATCGAAGGAGCTCAGATGGCCCGATCGTCCAGACCCCCCGCCGGCGTCCCCGGGGGTCCCCCCGCGCGGCGCCGCCTCACGGCCCGGGGGCTCGTCGCGCTCGCGACCGTCCCGGTCCTGGGGCTGCCCCTCGTCGCGGTCCCCGCGCACGCGGGCCCCGGCGCCACCACCGCCGCGGTGGCCGGCCCGGCGTCGTCCCTCGCCGCGGCGGCGCTCGCGGCCGAGAACGCCGCCGACGGCGCGATCACCCTCGCGTCGGACGAGCTGGAGGTGCAGGTCGCGGACGACTTCCCGCGCGTCCTCACCTACACCGACCGCGCGACGGGAGCGAACCTCGCCGGCTCGACCCGGCCCGTGACCCAGGTCCTCCTCAACGGCACGGCGCGCGCCGTGACGGGCGAGGTCGTCGCGCAGTCCGACGGCGCGACGGCCTACCGCCTGACGTTCCCCGACCTGGAGGGCGTGACGATCGACGCGTCGCTCACGGTGGAGGGGCGCACGGTCACGTTCGAGGTCACGGGCATCGAGGACACCGCGGCGTTCCGCGTCGCGAGCCTCGAGATCCCGGGCCACGACCTGCTGTCCGTCGCGTCGGCCGACGACGGCGCGAACGTCGCGACCGCCGTCATCAGCCCGGACCGCGGCTCGGTGGGCGACACCTTCACCCCGGTCACCGCGCAGACGCCGACGAACGCGAACCCCGTGGGCTCGGCGTACGCGATCGTGTCGACCTCGGGCCTCGCCGCGTCGATCGTCACGAACAGCGTGTACGACGAGGCGTCCGGCAAGGCCGCGAACGAGGGCAACCGGCTCCAGCGCCAGGCCTTCGCCGCGGACGGCGGCGTGCGCGTCGGCGTGTGGTCCGGCGCGTGGACGTACCGCGCGCAGGGCTCGCCGACCACGGAGGAGCTCCCGCGCGCGACGGTCGTCGTGACGCCGGACGCGAACGACGACGGCACGGTCGACTGGCAGGACGGCGCGATCGCGTACCGCACCGTCGCGCCCAAGGCGCTCGGCGCCGACCAGGTGCCGGACCGCGTCGTCTCGCACATCCCGTTCAACTTCGCCTCGCAGGCGACGCACCCGTTCCTGCGCACGCTCGACGACGTCAAGCGCATCTCGCTCGCGACCGACGGCCTCGGGCAGATGGCCCTGCTCAAGGGGTACGGCTCCGAGGGGCACGACTCCGCGCACCCCGACTACGGCGGCAACTACAACGAGCGCGCCGGCGGCCTCGACGACCTGCGCGAGCTGCTGGTCGAGGGCGGCGAGTGGAACGCGGACTTCGGCGTCCACATCAACGCGACCGAGTCGTACGCCGAGGCGAACGCGTTCTCCGACGAGCTCGTCGACGCCGGGGTCAAGGGCTGGAACTGGCTCGGGCAGTCGTACTACATCGACCAGCGCCGCGACATCAACAGCGGCGACCTCGCGTCGCGCATCGGGCAGCTCGCCGACGAGACCGGCGGCGACCTCGACATGCTCTACGTGGACGTCTACTACAACTACGGCTGGCAGGCCCGGGCGCTCGCGAACACCGCGCGCGAGAACGGCTTCTCGATCGCGTCGGAGTGGTCCGACAAGTTCGAGGCCGACTCCCTGTGGAGCCACTGGTCCGCGGACGAGAACTACGGCGGCGCGACGAACAAGGGCCTCAACTCGCAGATCGTCCGCTTCGTCCGCAACGCGGAGAAGGACACGTGGAACCCGCACCCGCTGCTCGGGAACGCGCGGATCGTCGAGTTCGAGGGCTGGACGGGCCAGGTCGACTGGAACGCGTTCTACCGCAACGTGTGGCAGACGAACGTGCCCACCAAGTTCCTCCAGCACCACGAGATCGTGCGCTGGGACGACGACGAGATCGCCTTCACGGACGACGTGACCGCGCGCGGCACGACCGCTGCGAACCGCGAGATCCTCGTGGGCGACGCGGTGGTCGCGCGCGGCGGGACGTACCTGCTGCCGTGGTCGGCCGCCGACGCCCCGGGCGTCGAGGGCGAGGCCGCGGACGGCCAGAAACTCTACCACTACAACCCGTCCGGCGGCGCCACGACGTGGACGCTCCCCGCGGACCTCGCGGGCGCGACGTCGCTCACGCAGTACCGCCTCACGGACACGGGCCGCGTCGAGGTCGGGTCCGTCCCGGTCACGGGCGGGCAGGTCACGGTCCAGGCCGACGCGGGCCAGCCGTACGTGCTGTACCCGGTGGGCGTGCCGCAGGCCGCCGACGTCGACGCGGACTGGGGCCAGGGGACCGGGCATCGTCGACCCGGGCTTCAACGCGGGCGACCTCGACGCCTACGACACGACGGGTGACGTGAGCGTCGAGCGCCTGTCCAACGGCCAGCACGTCGCCGCGCTCGGCGCGGGCGAGGCGTCGCTGTCGCAGGAGCTCGGCGAGCTCGAGCCCGGCACCTACGCCGCGAGCGCGTGGGTCGAGGTCGCACCAGGACGGGGAGCTCGCGGTACAGCCAGCGGAAGATCCGGTGCACGAGGAGCATCCCGGACGTGTCGCAGCCGGGGTGCTGCTCCGCGGGCAGCGGCCCCGGGGGAGGCAGTCTCGTGGCCATCGCGTCCTCCGCCCCGTCCTCGACCTCGGCGTCGTGGTGGCGCTCCAGGAACGACGGTACTCCGCGCGTCGGGCGCCGTCGCGCGCCCTCGGGACCGCCGCGCGCCATCCTGCGGGTGCGCGAGGCCCACCCGTGCGCGAAGGTGACAGTTCGATGACGGAATCTGCTCGACTCTGGACTCAGTCTCGCGCAACGTGCTTCTATGTGATCGTAACCAGCAGGCAATGATCGTGATCTATCAATGACGATGACAGATCCGGTCGTTCCTCCCGGGCTCGTGCCTCACGTGGTCCGGACCGATCGACCTCATGGCAACGAAGCGGAGGACAAGGACATGAAGGACCCGAACACGCGGCGCACGACCCTCTCGGCGGGTCGCCCGCTGCGTCTGGTGGCGCTCACGGCGGTCGCCGGGCTCACGCTCTCGGCGTGCGGCTTCGGCGGCCAGGGCTCGCGATGATCCTCGTCAACGCCGCGTTCAACCTCGCGTTCGCCGTGTGGATCATGCACTCGTTCTTCGCGAGCGTCCCCAAGGAGGTCGACGAGGCCGCGCAGATCGACGGCGCGGGCCGCTGGACGGTCCTGTTCCGCATCAACCTGCCGCTCGTGTGGCCGGGCATCGTCACCGCGATCATCTTCACGTTCGTCGCCGCCTGGAACGAGTTCGCGGCGTCCCTCGTCATCCTGTCGACGGCCGGCAACCAGCCGCTGTCGGTCGCTCTGACGAAGTTCATCGGGCAGTACGACTCCGCGTGGCAGTACGTCTTCGGGGTCTCGATCGTGGCGATCGTCCCCGTCATCATCCTCTTTGCGATCATCGAGAAGCGCCTCGTCGGAGGCCTGACCGCAGGGAGCATCAAATGACGACGACCCACGACGAGCTCGCCGACAACGTCGGCCTCGCCGGCCTCAGCAAGTCCGTCCGGTGGGAGCGCATGCTCGCCCTCCTCGCCGACCGCCGCCGCCTGTCCGTGACGGAGGTCGCGGACGAGTTCGGCATCTCGGAGTCGACGGTGCGCCGCGACTTCGACCAGATGGCCGCGCGCCAGCTCGCGCACCGCACGCACGGCGGCGTCGTCGCGGCGTCGGTCGCGTACGGGCTCCCGCGCCGGTACAGCAAGCAGGTCGAGGACAAGCAGCGCATCGCCGCCGCCGCGGCCGCGCTCGTCCTCGAGCGGTACACGGCCCCGGTCGTGGGCCTCAACGGCGGCACGACGACGACGCTCGTCGCCAAGGCGCTCGGCGAGCAGACCGAGGAGACGTCCGAGGACGCGCTCCAGCAGAGCGGTCACGCCCTGACGGTCGTGACGAGCGCGCTGAACATCGCGACCGAGCTCGTGCTGCGGCCCCAGGTGCGCACCGTGTGCCTCGGCGGCACGGCGCGCGCCCAGTCGTACGAGCTCACCGGCCCCGCCGCGATCCAGATGGCCCGCACGCTGTGGCTCGACGTCCTCGTGCTCGGCATGCTCGGCATCGACGCGGCGGCCGGGCTCACGTGCGGCGACCCGGACGAAGCCGGCGTGACCACCGCGCTCGTCGAGCGGTCGCGCTCCGTCGTCGCCGTCGGCACGTCCGACAAGGTCGGCACCCGGTCCTTCGCCCAGATCTGCGAGATCTCGCAGGTCACCACCCTCGTCACCGACAGCGGCGCCACCGCCGACGCCCTCGACCCCCTCCGCGAGGCGGGCGTCGAGGTCGTCGTCGTGTAGCGGCGACGGTCACGCGCGGCCGGCGCCCGCCGGCCGCTGCATCGCAGAAAGGTACTCAGCACCATGAGAACGACCCACGTGAGCGCAGAGATCGCCAGCCAGCCCGAGGTGTGGCGCCGCGCCGCGGAGCTCGCGGCCCGGAGCACGGAGATCCTCCCGCAGGCAGGTGAGCGCGTCGCCGTCGTGGGGTGCGGGACCTCGTGGTTCGTGGCGCAGGCGTACGCGGCCCGGCGCGAGGCGCTCGGGCTGGGCGAGACCGACGCGTTCGCCGGGAGCGAGTACCCGACCGGCCGCCGCTACGACCGCGTCGTGGCGATCACCCGGTCCGGCACGACGACCGAGATCCTCCAGCTCCTCGACGCCCTGCAGGGCGAGCAGCGCACGCTCGCGATCGTGGGCGACCCCGAGTCCCCGGGCGCGACGGCGGCGGACGACGTCGTCGTCATGGAGTTCGCGGACGAGCGCTCCGTCGTCCAGACGCGGTTCGCGACCGCGGCCCTCAGCCTGCTGCGCGCGTCGCTCGGCGACGACGTGGCCGCGCTCGCGACCGCGGCCGAGGAGGCCGTGGCGTGGGAGGTGCCGGCCGAGCACCTCGCGCGGACGCAGTTCACGTTCCTCGGGCGCGGCTTCTCCGTGGGCCTCGCGAACGAGGCCGCGCTGAAGATGCGCGAGGCGTCGCTCGCGTGGGCCGAGTCGTACCCCGCGATGGACTACCGGCACGGGCCGATCAGCATCTCCGACGAGACGAGCGTCGTGTACCTCCTGGGCGAGGAGGTGCCGGGCCTGGTGGACGACGTCGAGCGGACGGGCGCCCTCGCGGTCCGGTTCGACGAGGACCCGCAGGTGACGCTCGTGCGCCTCCAGCGGCTCGCGGTCGCGAACGCGGAGAGCAAGGGCCTGGACCCCGACGCGCCGCGCCACCTCACGCGCTCGATCATCCTCGACACGACGGCGTCGTGAGCGGCGAGACCCACCACGGCGACGGGGCCCGGACCCTCGCGGGCCAGGGCCCCGTCGTCGTCGCGCTCGACGTCGGGGGCACCGACATCAAGGCCGCGCTCGTCGACGCGGACGGCGTGCTCCTGGAGCAGGTCACGCCGACGTGCGCCGCCCAGGGCCCGCAGGCGTCGTTCGCCGCGGTGCTCGCCGCGGTCGCGGACGTCCGCGGGCGCGTCCCCGCCGGGCGGACGGTCGCGGCCGTCGGGCTCGCGGTGCCCGGCACCGTGGACGAGGAGGCCGGCGTCGTCCTGAGCGCCGAGAACCTCGACTGGGTCGACCTGCCCGTGCGCGCGCTCGTCGAGGAGGCGACCGGCCTGCCGGTCGGCTTCGGTCACGACGTGCGCGCCGGCGGCCTCGCGGAGTGGCGCCTCGGCGCCGCGCGCGGGGCGCACGACCACGCGTTCCTCGCGGTGGGCACGGGCATCGCGGCGGCCGTCGTGCTGCGCGGCGAGCCCTACCCGGCGCACGGCTGGGCGGGCGAGGTCGGGCACGGCGGGGCGCGCGACGGCGAGCCCTGCCCGTGCGGCGGGCGCGGCTGCGCCGAGACGTTCGCGTCCGCCGCGGGCATGGCCCGCACGTACCGGCGCCTCACCGGGGCGTCCGTCGCGGACGTCCCCGGCGCGCGCGAGGTGCTCGCGCGGGCGCAGGCGGGCGACGACGTCGCCCGCGGCGTCTGGGACCGCGGCGTCGACCGGCTCGGCGAGCTCGTCGCGGAGATGACGCGCCTCCTCGCGCTGCCGACGGTCGTCGTCGGGGGCGGGCTCGTGCGCGCGGGCGACGCCCTGCTGCGCCCGCTCGACGAGGCGGTCCGCTCCTACCTCACGGTGCACCCCGTGCCGCGCCTCGTCCCGGCGGAGCTCGGCTCGGCCGCGGGCATGCACGGCGCCGCCCTGCTCGGCTGGGACGCCGCGCGCGCCGCGGGCCTCGACGTGCCGCACCGGCACGCGGTCCGCCCGGCGCCGGGCTCGGCGCCGCTGCGCGGGCTCGTCACGGCGGACGGCGTCGCGCCGTGACGCGCGTCGTCGCGCTCACGCCCAACCCGGCCTGGGACGTCACGTACGGCGTCGACCGGCTGCTGCCCGGGGAGTCGCTGCGCGTGCGGTCCGTCGCCGCGCGCGTGACCTTCCTCGACGACACGACGCTGCGCGTCGAGGCGGACCCGAGCGGCTCCTTCACCGACCCGGCGAACACGCCGGAGGGCGACCCGGCCCGGACGGCGGACATCGTCGTCGGCACGGACGAGTTCCCCGGCGCGACGCCGACGGTCGAGGACGGCGACGTCGTCACGCTCTCGACGGGCGCCGTGACGCTCACTGTCGACCGCGCGACGAGCCGCATGACCCTCACGCGGGCCGACGGCTCGGTCGTGTGGGAGGAGTCGGCGCCGATCACGTTCGGGACGAACAGCGCGACCCAGCACCTGACCCCGCGCGAGGGCGAGCAGTTCCTCGGCGGCGGCATGCAGAACGGCCGCTCGATCCACACGGGCGCGACGATCAACATCGCGCGCTCCTACGACTGGGACGACGACGGCTACCCCAACGCGGTGCCGTACTACATGACGAGCGCGGGCTACGGCGTGCTGCGCAACACGTTCGCGCGCGGCACGTACGGGTTCACGCAGGACGCGACGACGACGCACGAGGAGCGGCGGTTCGACGCCTACTACTTCGTGGGCGACTACAAGGAGTCGCTCGACGGGTACACGCTGCTCACGGGCCGCCCGCACATGCCGCCGGTCTACGCGCTCGAGTACGGCGACGCGGACTGCTACAACCGCTCGTCCGAGTCGTACAAGTCGCGCAACCCCGGCTCGTGGAACGTGCCCGGCAAGCTCCGCACGCCGGACGCGCTCGAGGTGGCGCGCGACTTCGTCGAGCACGACATGCCCGGCGGCTGGATGCTCGTCAACGACGGGTACGGCTGCGAGTACGTCGAGCTCCCGGAGACAGCCGCCCAGATCGAGGAGGAGACGGGCCTCAAGACGGGTCTGTGGACGGAGCGCTCGCTGACCAACCAGGCGTACGAGGTGGGCGAGGCGGGCATCCGCCTGCGCAAGCTCGACGTCGCGTGGGTCGGCTCCGGCTACCGCCTGGCGCTCACGGGCTGCGAGGCCGCGCACGACGGCATCGAGGCGAACTCCGACGCGCGCGGCACCGCGCTCATGGTCGAGGGCTGGGCCGGCTCGCAGCGCTGCGGCATGCAGTGGACCGGGGACCACTCGGGCAACCTCGACGCGGTGCGCTGGCAGGTCCCGGCGCTGCTCAGCTCGGGCAACTCGGGCCAGGCGTTCACGACGGGCGACGTCGACGGCATCTTCGGCGGGTCCGCCGAGTCGTACGTGCGCGACCTGCAGTGGAAGGCGTTCGCGCCCGCGCTGTACTCGATGAGCGGCTGGGCGTCGGTCGACAAGCGCCCGTGGCTCTACGGCGACGAGGCCACCGAGATCAACCGCACGTACCTCCAGCTGCGGCAGCGGCTCATGCCGTACATCTACACGCTCGCGGCCGAGTCGCACGCGTCGGGCACCCCGATGATGCGCTCGCTCGCGCTCGAGTACCCGGACGACCCGTTCGCGTACGGGGCCGAGGCCAACAGCGAGTTCCTGCTGGGCGAGGACTTCCTCGTCGCGCCGGTCTTCACCGACACGGACGTGCGCAACGGGATCTACCTGCCCGAGGGCCAGTGGGTCGACTACTGGACGGGCGCCCTGTACGACGGCGGTCGCGTCGTCGACGGGTACGCCGCGCCGCTCGACACGCTCCCGCTGTTCGTGCGCGCCGGGGCGGTCGTGCCGCAGGGCGAGGTCGCGCGCAACGCGTCCCTCGTGCCCGAGGACTCGCCGATCACGCTCGACGTGTACCCGCAGGGCGAGAACAGCTTCGAGCTCTACGAGGACGACGAGGTCACGCGTGCGTACGCCGAGGGCGCCGCGTCGCGGCAGACCTTCACGGTGACGGCGCCCGAGCAGGACGGCGGCGACGTCGTCGTGACGATCGGCGAGCGCGAGGGCGAGTACGCCGGCAAGGCGGACGCCCGCCCGTACGCGCTCGACGTCCACACGGGCTCGGCGCCCGACGCGGTGAGCGTCGACGGCGCGCCGCTCGACGAGGTCGCGGACGCCGCGGCGCTCGACGCCGCGGAGACCGGCTGGTTCTACGACGCCGACGCGCGCGGTGGCGTCGTGCGCGTGAAGGTCGCCGCCGTCGGGTCCGATGCGACGGCGACGATCACGCTCACCGGGACGAGCGCCGTCGGCGGCGAGGACTCGGACGCGCAGCGCGCGCACGTGTCCGTCGTGGCCGGCGACCAGGTGTTCCAGGGCGAGGAGACGACGGCCCGCGTGACGTTCCACAACACGGGCACCCGGGCGAAGGACGACGTCACGATCACGCCCGTCGTGCCTGAGGGCTGGACGGTCGTGAGCGCGGAGGGCACCTCCGCGGCCTCGGTCGAGCCGGGTGGCTCGCTCAGCGCGACGTTCGTCGTCTCGCCGGGCAGCGGCTCGTCGGCCGGCGCGCAGAGCGTCGGCGGCACCGCCACGTACCGCGACGCCGCCGGGGGCGAGCGCACGGTCGCGGGCACCAACCAGATCGACGTCGCGTACGGCAGCCTCGCCGCCGCGTTCAACCACGTCTCGATCACGTCGGTCGCGACGAAGGACGCGGGCAACTTCGACGGCGGGGGCGCCTCGTTCTCGGAGGACGCGCTCGCGGCCGCCGGGGCCACGTGGGGCCAGCCCCTCACCGTCCAGCGCGGCGAGGACACGATCGAGCTCGTGTGGCCGGACTCCGAGCCCGGCGTGCCGAACTCGATGGCGCTCAACGGCCAGACCGTCGCCCTGAGCGGCAAGGGCACGCACCTCGCGTTCCTCGGCTCGTCCGCGACGGCGTCGGGCGTCACGCCGGAGGTGACGATCACGTACGCGGACGGGACGACGTCGAAGCAGACGTTCTACTTCCCGAACTGGCTCATCCAGGCGTCCGGCCCGCTCAAGGACGCGGCGGTCGCCGTCGCGAGCAAGGGCCGCAACAACGCGAACAACCCGGACGGCTACGAGTACGCGGCGTACACCTACCAGGTGTACGCGAACGTCGCGCCGCTCAACCCCACCAAGGAGCTGCGGTCCGTGACGTTCCCGACCGGGACGACGGCCAAGCTGTTCGACGTGCGTCCCGTGACGCTCGGGCTGCCCGACGCGCCGTCGGGCGACGTGTGGGCGTCCGACCTCGAGTGGACGTCGGCGACGAACGGGTGGGGCGTCGTCGGCATCGACGTGGCGAACAAGGACTCCGCGTCCTCGCCCGACGTGCCGCTCGTCATCAACACGACGCCCGAGCTGAGGAAGACGTACGCGAAGGGACTGGGCGTGCACGCCGCATCGAGGATCACGTACTACCTGGGCGGCCAGTGCACGCGGTTCACCGCGGACACGGGCCTCGAGGACGGCTTCAACGGCTCCGTGATCTTCAAGGTGAACCTGGACGACGTGAACCGCTACCAGGGCACGACGTTCCAGGCCGGGTTCCCGACGGAGACCGTCGACCTCGACGTCACGGGCGCGCACTACGTCGACCTGATCGTCGACGCGCCCGGCTCGATCAACGGCGCCCACGGCGTGTGGGGCGACGCACGGTTCGAGTGCGGCGGCGAGGAGCCCGAGGTCGCGTTCTCGGCCGAGGCGCAGCCGCGCACCCTGGCCGGGAAGGTCTACGTCGCGGTCCGCGTCGTCAACGACGAGGACGTGCCCGTGGACGTCACGGTCACCACGCCGTTCGGCGACAAGTCGTTCGCCGACGTCGCGCCGGGGGCCAGCGCCTACCAGTCGTTCGCGACCCGCAGCACGTCGGTCGAGGCGGGCGAGGTCACGGTGACGGTGACGAAGACGGTCGACGGCGAGGACGTCACGTCCTCGAGGACCGTCGGCTACGACGCGGCCGGGTAGCCGGCCGTCGCCCCGGGTCCGGCCGGGGCGCACAGCGCGGGGCGGGTCGTTGCCGGACGACCCGCCCCGCGCTGCGTCGTGCCCGGTCACGGGCGTTACCCTGCACGGGCCGCCGCGACGAGAGGACCCTCCCCGATGTCCCACCCCACCGAGCCGTACGAGCCGGTCGACGACCAGACCGTGATGCGGCCGCCGCGACGGTACGGGGACCCGGGGACCGCACCGGGGGCCGGGGCGCCGCCCGGGCCGCCGGCACCGCCGTCGCCCGCCCCGGCGCCGTACCCGCCCGCGTACGGCTCGCCGCACGCGCAGGCGCCCTACGGGACGGACCCGTACGGGCCGCCGCGCGGCGGCACGGCGCGGGGCTACGACGGCGGCGGCCCCCACGCGACGCTCCCGCCCGCGCACACCGGGGCGACGTGGCCGCCCGCCGGGGCGACGCCCGGGCACGCGGGCGCCGGTCCCGTGCACGACGCACCCGCCGACGCGACGGTCGTGCCGGGCGCGCTCGCCCCGCCCGCGGACCCGTACGCGTTCTCCCCGTACGCGCCCCCGACCGGTCGCGGCCCGCGCCCGTGGCTCGTCCCGACCCTCGTGGGCGTCGGCGCGTTCGTCGTCGTCGCGGGCGGGCTCGGCGTCTGGCTGGGGCTGCGCGACGACGCCCCGCCGGTGGACGTGACCGTCACCGCGGAGCCCGACCCCGCCACCCCGGCGGCGCCCGCCGACCCGGTCGATCCCGACCCGGCGCCGTCGGACACCGGCGGTGCGGACGCCGAGGACGACGACGAGCCGTGGCTCGACGTGCAGTACCGCGCCGGGGCGGAGATGGACCCCGCGTCCGGGCCGGACCTCGCGCCGATGTCCTGGGAGTTCTTCTCCGACAACGACTACCGCGTCAACGGCGACCGCATCGCGCTCACGGCGCGGCGCGACTTCGCGTGCGACGACCTGCCCGCGATCCCCGCGGTCGAGTCGTTCGGCGACGTGTGCCAGGGCGGCTTCGAGGCGCGCGTCGTGTCCCACGACGGGGCCACGGTCGCCCTCGACGCCGTCGTCGTCGAGGTCGGGTCGGTCGAGGAGGCGGACCGGGTCGCCGCGGCGTACGACGCCGCCGCGGACGGCGACCCGGCCGCGGACACCAGCGGCCCGGCGCACCCGACGCTCGCCGCCGCGGTCCCGCAGCCGGGGTTCGAGGCGTCGTACGCCGTGCTCGACGCGGGCGAGGGTCCGGGCGTGCTGCTGTCGACCGGGAGCGTCGTGCTGCTCCTGCGGCTCGGGATCGACGACGGGATCGAGCGCGAGCAGCTGCTGCCGGTCGCGCAGGCCGTCGGGCTCGTCGTGACCGACCACGAGGTCGCGCAGAGCTTCGGTGAGAAGCCGCTCGCGAAGACGAAGGCCGGCTGAGCGCCCGCCGGACCCGCTCGGTAGCCTGGTCCGGCGGGGCCCCGCGCGTGGAGGAGGACCCATGAGAGCACGCCCGCACGCGGGCCCGGTGCCGCAGCCGGCGCTCGACCGGATGGTCCCGTTCGCCGGGCACGCCGTCGTGGTCGGCGTCGTCCCGGGCGGCCACCCCCTCGTGGTGCGCACGGCCGCGGCCTGGGCGGCGGTCGCGGACGGCCGGCTCGTCGCCGCCTACGCCGACACGTCGCGGCACGTGGTCGCCGAGCACGCGGACGGGTCCGTGACGCACGCGCCCCTCGACCCGGACCACGCCGACGACGCGTGGCAGGACGTCGAGGCACGCCTGCGCGCCGAGGTCGAGGAGCACGTGCGCGGCTCGGGCGTCCCGTGGGACCTGCGCTACCTCGCCGGCCGTCCCGACCGCGCGCTGACCCACCTCGCGCGCGCCGTCGACGCCGCCGTGATCGTCGTCGGCACGCGGTCGCCCGGGACGCTCGCGCACGCCCGCGAGCTCGTCGAGGGCTCCGTCGCGCTGCACCTCGCGCACCACCAGCACCGTCCCGTGCTCACGGTCCCGCTCACCGTCGTGGACTGGGAGGAGATCCGCGCGTCGTGGGAGACGTGACACGCCCGACGCCGCTGCTCGCGCTCGCGGGCCTCGTCGCGGCGGGGGGAGCGGTCGGCACGACGGCGCGCGCGCTGCTCGAGCACGCGTTCGCGCCCGCGCCCGGGGCGTGGCCGTGGACGACGTTCTGGATCAACCTCGCCGGGTCGTTCGTGCTCGGCGCGCTGCTCGAGACGCTCCTGCGCTCCGGCCCGGACGCGGGGCGGCGGCGCGCGGTGCGCCTCGGCTGCGGCACGGGCGTGCTCGGCGGGTTCACCACGTACTCGACGTTCGTCGTCGAGGTCGAGCGTCTCGCGGACGGCGGGCACGTCGCACTCGGCGCCGCGTACGGGCTGGGGAGCGTCGTGCTCGGCGTCCTCGCCGCGCTCGGCGGGATCGCCCTCGCCGCGGCGGTCCGGGGGCGCGCGACCCGGGGCGGTGAGGCCCGGTGACGCCCACGGACCTGCTCCTCGTCGCCGTCGCGGGCGGTCTGGGAGCGGCGGCGCGGTTCCTCCTCGACACGCTCGTCGCGCGGCACAACCGCTCGTCGACGCCGCTCGGCACCGTCGTCGTCAACGCCACCGCGTGCTTCCTGCTCGGCCTGCTGACGGGGTGGGGCGTGACGCACCCCGGCAGCGGCGACGTCGTGGCCGTGCTCGGGGTCGGGTTCCTCGGCGGCTACTCGACGTTCTCCACCGCGAGCGTCGAGGCCGCGCGCCTCCTCCTCGCGGGGCGCGGGGCGGTCGCGCTCGTGCACGCGCTCGGGATGCTCGTCCTGTGCCTCGCGGCCGCGGTCGCGGGGATCGCGCTGGGCGGTGCGTGACCGCCGGTCACGACGCCCCGACCCGTCACGAGCCCGGAGCGGGCACGGGCCGCGCCTCGAGCGCGGACGCCACGGCGTGCAGGTTGTGCGCCATGAGCCGCCCGGTCTCGCGCGCGCGGCACCCGAGCCGCCCGCCGACCACCTGCGCGAGCTGCGCTGGGCGCTCGCCGCCGAGACCGCCGTGCGGCTCGGCGACGCCGACCTCGCGCGGCGCGCCCGCCGCGCCCTCGCGCGCACCCCCGACGAGCTCGCCGGCGCGGGCTCCGGACTCGTGTCCCTCGGGCCGGTCCGACAGTGCCTCGACCGCCTCGACCGCCTCGACGGCCTCGGCAGCCGCCCGGCGTGAGGCGCCGTCGGGGGCGAGCGCCCCGGCGCGCTCTTGGCGATCCGCCGCCGCTGCGCCACTCTGGTAGTCGAGGGGGTCGCCGCTGGTGGCCCCCGTCGGCGATGAGGCCGATCGGATGTTCCGCAACCGGTCGTTGCGCGGGGTCGTGCTCGGCACGGTCGCGCTCGCCCTCGCCGCCGTCCTGGTCCCGGCTCCCACCGCCGTCGCCATCCCGCCCTTCCCGATCGTCGACGACACCACCGGGACGCCGGGCGAGCTGAACGAGGCGTGGGACCGCGCGGTCAGCGGGGTCGACAACCCGGGCGGCACCTACACCGGGGACGGGTGGATGCGGCTGACCGACAACCGCGGCAACCTGGCGACGAGCCTGCTGTGGGACGTGCCGTTCCCCGCCACGACCGGCTTCACGATCGACGTCGACTACCGCCAGGCCGGCGGCAACCAGCACTGCCAGGGCGCCGCCGGGTGCCGGACCGGGGACGGGATGTCGGTGTACCTGGTCGACGGCGCGGTGGACGTCAGTCCCGGCGCGTTCGGGGGCGGGCTCGGGTACGCGGGCAACGAGGTCACGTGCGGCGTCGTGGGCGGGTACATGGGCATCGGGCTCGACGTGTACGGCAACTACGCCCGCCCCACGGCCTTCGCGGACGGCGGTCCTGGCGTGAGCCCGTCGACGCTCGGCATCCGCGGCTCCGGGACGCAGCCCTGCGACGCGGAGGCGAGCTACCCGTGGATCGACGGGGCGCCCGTGCCCGGCCTGTGGACCGGGGTCACCGGCTCGACGGCGGACCCGGCGGACGTCGACGGCTCGCTCTACCGGCACCTGCGCGTCGTCGTGCTGCCGCAGGGCGACTCGCGCGTCGTCACGGTCTACCTCAGCGCCCCCACGCCCAAGGAGCAGCCCTACGGCGCGCTCACCGAGGTCCTGCAGACGGACATCGCGTCCGTCCCGGGCCAGGTCGACCCGGCACCGACGTTGAAGCTCGGCTTCGGGGCGTCGACCGGCGGGGCGACGAACTTCCACGACATCCGCGACATCCGCGTCACCGCCCTCGCCGACGCGAGCATCACCAAGTCGCTCGCGCCCGGGACGCCCGGGCGCCCGGACCTGCCGCCCGGGACGTTCCTGCCCGGGGACCCGGTCTCGTTCGTGGTGACCGCGACGAACGAGGGGCCCACGGCGATCGGCGACCCGCCCGACGGCGTCGCGCGCGTGCTCGACGACCTCTCGGACCTCCCGATCGCGGACGTCGCCTGGACGTGCACCCCGGTCGGCGACGCCGAGTGCGTGACGCCGGGCGGCACGGGGCCCGTGGTGCAGGCCGACTGGGTCGCCGCGGCGGGCAGCGGCGTGCAGCTCCTCGTCACCGGCACCGTCGCCCCGGACGCCCCGCCCGCGGACTACGCCAACGAGGCCGTCGTCCCCACGGATTTCGACGCCGGGACCGTGGGGCAGGACGGCACGCCCGTCCAGCTCGACGGGGGCGCGACCGACCCGGACACGAGCAACAACACCGCGACCCTGCCGTTCGCCGTCGCCGGCCCGCTCTTCGCGCAGACGAAGACGGCCGCGCCGGCGCAGGTCGCCGTCGGCCAGCCCGTGACCTACACCGTCACGGTGCGCAACGACGGCCTCGCGCCCGGGACGGCGACCCTGCTCGACACGCCACCCGGCACCGTCGCGGTCACCGAGGCGACGTGCTCCGCGAGCGCCGACGGCGTGTGCACCGTCGCCGTCGCGGACGGCACCGTGACGGGCACGCTCGGCCTCGACCCGGGGCAGGAGGCCACGTTCGTCCTCACCGGCACCGCACAGGCCGTCGGCGACGCCACGAACGCGGCCACCGTCACGCCGACGACGCCTGGCTGTGCCACGGGATGCGGCGGGGGGTCCGCGACCGCCGTCGCGGACGTGCTCCCCACGTCGCTGGCCCTGACGAAGTCGGCGACGGCCGACGGGCTGCCGGTCGTCGTCCTGAGCGCCGGGTCGCAGGTCGACTACACGTACGAGGTCGTCAACACCGGGCAGCTCCCGCTCGAGGGCCTGACGGTCGTCGAGACGGACTTCACGGGGGCGGGGACGCTCGCGCCCCCCACGTGCGCGCTGACGCGGCTCGAGCCCGGGGAGGGCACCACGTGCACGACCACCTACGTCGTGCAGCAGGAGGACGTCGACGCCGGGGGCTTCGTCAACGCCGCCGTCGCCGAGGCGACGGCGCCGGCCTCCACCGTGGTCACGCGGTCGGCCGAGGCGCGCCTGGCGCTGCCCGTACCCTCGCGGCCGGCGCTCGCCCTGACGAAGACCGCGACCGTGGTCGACGCCGACGCGGACGGCCGGGTCTCGGTGGGCGACACGGTCGAGTGGCGGTTCGTCGTGGCCAACACGGGGAACGCGACGCTCGCCGACGTCGCCGTCGCGGACGCGACGGCGGGGCCCGTCACGTGCGCGAGCACGACGCTGCTGCCCGCCGCGACCACCACCTGCACCGCACCCGGCCACGTGGTCACCGCCGCCGACGCGGCGCGCGGCCACGTCCGCAACACCGCCACCGCGAGCGCGACCGACCCCCTCGGGACGGTCGTCGAGTCCGCGCCGTCGACCGTGACCGTCCCCGTCGCGGCGCCGAGCGGCCCGCCGCCGTCACCCGGGCCCGCCCCGGGTCCGGGATCGTCGTCGGGCCCGCTACCCAGGACGGGTGCCGACCTCGCCGCCGTGGCGGGTCTCGGCGCGGCCTTCGTCGTCGCGGGGGTCCTGCTCGTGCTCCGTCGCCGCTCCGGCGGGACGGCCGGGACGGGATGAGTCGGCGAGCTCACCGTCCACGCACACGTCCACGGGCACGCCGTGCAGGACGGACAGGGAGGCGCCGTCGTCGGTGGCGGCCTGGGCGGGGAGCGCGAGGGCCCCGAGTGCGACGAGGCTGCTCGCCCCTGCGATCGCGACGCCGCGTCGTGCGGTGCGGTGCATGGTGTCCTCCGGTGTGCGGGCCCGGCCGGTGCCGGGCGCTCGAGCTGTTGACACCCCCTCTTCCGGTGGGAGGCCGGTTCGGATGCACCTGCGACGGACTTCTTTCCGGCGCTCTCGACCGGGTGAGGAACGTGGGCACGTCTTGAGGTCGTGACGCGCGCCACGTACGGTGTGCCTTCGAGGCGAGGCAGCCTCGGCACGACCCCCCAAGGAGAGTCCACGTGGCCAGAACACCCGCCGCGCGTCTTGACAGCGCTGTCAGATCCCGTGGGGACCACCCCGCACCCCTTCGTCGCCGGCCCGGCCTGCTGAGCAGCGCCGTCGCCGGCGCGCTCGCCGCGACGCTCGCCGTCGGCGTGCTTCCCGGCACGGCCTCGGCAGCCCCGGCCACGACCGCCACGACGGACGACCTCGCGTCGCTCGTCGACGTGTTCGTCGGCACCGAGGGCGACTTCGGCAACGACATGCCCGCGGCCCAGGCGCCGAACGGCCTCGCCAAGGTCAACCCGCGCACCACGCCGGGCCGCAACAACACCGGCTACGACTACGCACAGTCGAAGATCTCCGGCTTCACGCACACCAACCTCGACGGCGTCGGCGGCTCGGGGGGCGGCGGCGACATCCTCGTGGTCCCGACGTCGGGCACGTACACCGCCCGGCCCGGCACCGGCACGTACGCGCACCCGTTCTCGCACGACGACGAGGAGGCCGGCCCGGGCTACTACTCGGTCGGGCTCGGGAACGTCGCGGGCACGGACGGCGCGATCACCACCGCGCCCGGGACCATCGAGGCCGAGGTCGCGGCGACGACGCGCTCCGGCGTCCACCGCTACGCGTTCCCCGAGGGCGTCACGCCGAGCCTCGTCGTGGACCTCGAGACCAACAACACGAGCCGCACCACGTCGTCCGTCGAGGTCGAGACGCTCGACGACGGCACCGCCGCGCTGAGCGGCCACGTCACCGGCTACTTCTACAACGCGTCGTACACGCTGTACTACTACGCGCGCACGCTCCAGCCCGTCGCGGGGGTCACGACGTGGGGCGACGACGACAAGCTGGTCGACGCGACGTCGCAGGACGGCCGCGACACCGGCGCGATCCTCACGTTCGACCCGTCCGACGCGGGCGAGGTCGGGCTCCAGGTCACGCTGTCGCCGGTGAGCGTCGAGCAGGCGCGGACCGACCAGCAGGTCGAGCTCGGCGACCTGTCGTTCGACGAGGTCCGCGACCGCACGCGCGCCGAGTGGAACGCGACGCTGGGGCGCGTCGCGATCGACGCGTCGACCGCGACCGACCCGACGGGCGAGCTGCAGAAGCTCTTCTACACGCACCTGTACCGGATGTTCGCGATGCCGATGAACGCGACGAGCACGTCCGGCACGTACCGCGGCGTGGACGGCGCGGTGCACACCGCGCAGGGCTTCACGTACTACGACTCGTGGGCCACGTGGGACGACTTCCGCAAGTTCTCCGTCATCGCCTACATCGACCCGGCGCTGTACCGCGACATGGTGCAGTCGCTCGTCTACCTGTTCGCCGACGCCGAGGCGACCGGCACGGGCAGCGGCCTCGGCGGGTTCGTGCACTCGGTGCCGACGGTGCGCTGGGAGCGCTCGTCCGTCGTCGTCGCCGACGCGATCGCGAAGGGCTTCGAGGGCTTCGACCGCCTCGACGAGGCGTACCCGGCGCTCAAGCGGCTCGTCGGGCAGTACAGCGAGGCGGAGCTCGAGCGCGGCTACGTCGCCGGCAACCCCGGCGCGTCGGTGCAGCGCGGCTACGACCAGTACGGCCTGTCGGTGATCGCGGACGCGATCGGCCTGACGGACGAGGCGGAGACGATGCGCGAGCAGGCGTCGTGGCCGATCGAGAAGCTCACCAAGCCGGGTGCGTGGACCGCCCCCGACGGCACGCCCGTCGGGCTCCTCACCCCGCGGGCCGCGGACGGCTCGTGGCAGAGCGCGGACTACGAGAAGTTCGAGGCGGCGAGCCTGTACCAGGGCACGCTGTGGCAGTACCACTGGTACGACGCGTACGACATGGACGCGCTCGTCGAGGCGATGGGCGGCCCCGAGGCCGCGCGGCTCGCGATGCGCCACATGTTCGGCGAGCACGCGCCGGACGACGGCAAGGCCATGCTGCACTCGAACGCGAACGAGATCGACCTGCAGGCGCCGTACCTCTTCAACTACACGGGCGAGCCGAGCCTGACGCAGAAGTGGACGCGCGCGATCTACACGAAGGAGACCTGGAACCGGTACATCGCGACCGGCTCCTCCAGCGCGGTCCCGAGCGGCGGGGGCGAGTTCACGCCGCCCGTGAGGACGAAGGTCTACCGCCTCGACCCGCGCGGCATGCTCCCCACGATGGACAACGACGCCGGCACCATGTCGACGATGTTCGTCGCCGCGGCCGTCGGGCTCTTCCCGGTGACCGCCGGCTCGTCGCAGTTCCAGATCGGCTCGCCGTTCTTCGACGCCACGACGATCACCTACGACGACGGCGACGCCTTCACGGTGACGGCCGACGGCGTCTCCGAGGACGCGTTCTACGTCCAGTCCGCGACGCTGGACGGCGCGGACTTCGGCAACACGTGGGTCGACTACCGGACCGTGGTCGGGGGCGCCGACCTCGCGTTCCGCATGGGCACCGAGCCCAGCGACTGGGGCACGGGCACCGAGCCCGCGTTCTCGATGAGCACCGCGTCCGACGAGCCGGCGCAGGGCCCGCGCGTGAGCGCCGACCCGAGCACGGTCGAGACGGGCGAGGGCGGCACGCTCGACGCGACGGTCACGCTCACGCTCGACGGCGCGCGGTTCGCCGCGGACGCCGGAACGGACCTCGTCGCGAGCGGCGCGGCGAGCGTCGTCGGGCTGCCCGAGGGCGTCACCGCGGCCGTGACGGTCGCGTCGCCGACCGCGCTGACCGTCACGCTCACCGGGACGGCGTCCGCCGACGCGCGGTTCTTCGTCCACCTGCGCGACGAGGCCCTCGCCGACGGCGTCGCCGCGGCGTCCCTGCGCGGGCAGGGTGTGTCGGTGCTCTCGCCGCTGCGCCTGTCCGTCGCGGCCGCCGAGCGCGACGCGCTGGCCGAGCTCGTCGACGACGCGGTGCTCGTGCGCCACGGGAACTACTCGTCCGTGACGTTCGACCGGTTCTCCACCGCGCTGTCCACCGCGCAGGAGCTCCTCGCGGACGAGGCGGCGACGAGCGTCGCGCTGCGGTACGCCGCGGACCGGCTCGGTGCCGCGATCGACGCGCTCGACCTCACGGGCGGCGGGTTCCGCACGCTCGAGGCCGAGAAGTCGGAGGCGTGGTCCGGCGGCGAGCTGAAGAACGAGGCGAACAACTCGTCCGGCAACCTCGGCGGCGTCCGCTCCGGGTCGTGGGTCCAGTACCGCGACATGACGTTCGAGACCGCCGCGGGACCGGCGCAGCCGCGCTTCCTCACCGTCCGGTACGACACGAGCTTCGCCCCGACGGACACGCCCAGCACCGTGCGCGTGCACGCGGGCGAGGTCGACGGCCCCGTGGTCGCGACCGTCGACCTGACGGGCACGAGCGGCTGGGGCAAGTACACGGAGGTGACGGTCGCGCTCGGAGACGTCCAGGCGCTCGTCGACGCGAAGGTCGTGACGTTCGAGCTCCTCGCGCCGTCCGGGCGCAGCTGGGTCGGCAACTTCGACTGGTTCCGCTTCGACGCCGAGGACCCGGCGACGACCCCCGGCGCACCGCAGTCGGTGACGATCGAGGCCGAGGACTGGATCGAGAACTCGGGCGGCGGGCTCAAGAACGAGTCCTCCACGTGGGCGACCGGTCCGGTGAAGAACGTCGGTGGCACCGCGGACGGCGACTGGCTCGCGTACGGGGAAATCGACCTCGGCGACGTGCCGCTCGGCGAGCTCTCCGTGCACTACGTGCACAACTCGGGCCGGTCCGGGAACAACTCGGCGCTGTCGGTGTACCTCGACGAGTTCGACCCGGCGGACCCGGGCGAGCCGTTCGCGACCGTGCCGCTGCCCACGACGGGCCCGAACTGGACCGAGGACGGCGTCGCCACGATCGTCCTGCCGGAGACGGTGCAGGGCATGCACGAGGTGTTCGTCCGGCTGTCCACCGAGGCGTACGCCAACCACCCGTACGTGGCGAACCTCGACAGCATGACGTTCGCGCCGGGCGGGCCGAGCAGGGTCGTCGTCGAGTCGGAGGCCTGGACCGAGAACTCGGGCGGCGGGCTGAAGAACGAGTCGTCGACGTGGTCGACCGGTCCGGTGACGAACGTCGGTGGCACCGCGGACGGGGACTGGCTCGCGTACGGCGAGATCGACCTCGGCTCGGGCTCGCTCGACCAGCTCTCGGTCCACTACGTGCACAACTCGAACCGGTCCGGGAACAACTCGGCGCTGTCGGTGTACCTCGACGAGTTCGACCCGGCCGACCCGGGCGAGCCGTTCGTCACGGTGCCGCTGCCGACGACGGGCCCGAACTGGACCGAGGACGGCGTCGCCACGGTCGACCTGCCGACCCCGGTGCGCGGCACGCACGAGGTGTTCGTGCGCCTGTCCACCGAGGCGTACGCCAACCACCCGTACGTCGCGAACCTCGACAGCATGACCTTCTTCACGGACGCCTACGAGACGGAGGTCCCGCCCGCGGACACCGCCGCGCTCGCGGGCCTCGTGGACGAGGCCGCCGCGTTCGAGGCCGAGGTCGAGCGGTACGTGTGGATCGACGCGCGCGTGTTCTCGCGCGAGCTCGCCGCGGCGCGCTCGCTGCTCGCCGCCACCGGCGCCAGCCAGGCGCAGGTCGACGAGCGGGCGCGACGCCTCGCGCTCGCGACCGACCAGCTCGTGCCCGCCGAGCGGCGTCGTCTCGAGAACCTCGTGACGAGCGCCGAGGCCCTGACCGACGACGGGTACAGCCCCGAGTCGTGGCAGGCGTTCCGCGACGCGCTCGCGGCGGCGACCGCGACGCGCGACGACGCCTCGGCGTCCGACGAGGCGCTGCGCGACGCACGCCTCGCGCTCCAGGGAGCGATCGACGCCCTGGAGGCGCCGGGCGACGTCGAGCTCGTCACGGTCGAGGTCAGCCCGCGCTGCCTCGCCGGGAAGCCGTACGTCGCGGTCCGGGCGACCAACACGTCCGACGGGCCGGTGGACGTGCAGCTCGCGAGCGCGCTCGGGTCGAAGTCGTTCGCCGCGGTCGCGCCGGGTGCGAACGCGTACCAGTCGTTCGCGGCCAGGACGGCGACGGGCGACCTCGTGGTCACCGTGACCGCGACGGGCGAGGACGGCGAGCAGACGGTCGAGCAGACGGTGACGATCCCGACCTGCTGACCCGACCGGACGCGTGCCCGCGTCGTGGCCTCGTGCCGCGACGCGGGCACGCGCGCGTCCGGGCCCTCGTCAGGTGGCGAGCGCCCGGACGGTCTCGATCGTGTCGGCCTCGGCGGCGGTCTTGTCGTCGCGGTAGCGGACGACGCGCGCGAACCGCAGCGCGAGGCCGCCCGGGTAGCGCGTGGAGCGCTGGAGGCCGTCGAACGCGATCTCGACGACCTGCTCGGGGCGCACGTGCACGACGTACCCGTCGTCCGACGTCTGCAGCTCGCGGAACCGGCGGGTCTGCCACTGGAGCATCTCGTCCGTCATGCCCTTGAACGTCTTGCCGAGCATGACGAACCCGCCGTCGGGGTCGCGCGCGCCGAGCCAGATGTTCGACAGCCACCCGCTGCGCCGGCCCGAGCCCTTCTCGACGGCGAGCACCACGAGGTCGAGCGTGTGCCGCGGCTTGACCTTGACCCAGCCCGCGCCGCGCCGCCCGGCCGCGTAGGGCGCGTCGAGCGACTTCACGACCACACCCTCCTGGCCCTCCGCGACCGCGCTCTCGAAGAACGTCGTCGCGGCGTCCGGGTCGCCCGTGACGAGGCGGCGGACGGCGTGGCGCCCGGCGACGTCGTCGAGCACGGCGAGCCGGTCGCGCAAGGGCTCGTCGAGCAGGTCGCGGCCGTCCACGTGCAGCACGTCGAAGAAGAACGGGGACAGCTCGAGCGCCGCCGCGAGCTCCGCCTCCTGCGCGGCGCTGCGCTCGCCCTGGGTCGCCGAGCGCGCGGCGGTCTCCTGGAACGGGCGCGGGACGCCGTCGGGTCCGACGACGAGCGCCTCGCCGTCGAGCACGAGCGTGCGGGGCCCGAGGTCGCGCACGGCGGCGACGATCTCCGGGACGCGCTCGGTGACGTCGTCGAGCGAGCGCGTGAAGACGCGCACGTCGTCGCCGTCGCGGTGCACCTGGACGCGGATGCCGTCGAGCTTGACGTCGACCGCCACCGGGGTGCCCGACGGCGCGTCCCCGGCCCCGGCGGCCTCGTCACCGCCGGGCGGGGGAGCGGCGCCGAGCTTGTCGAGCGCGGCGGCGACGTCCGGCGCGGACTGCGCGAGCATCGGCCGCACGGGGCGGCCGACGGTCAGGCGGAACGTCGCGAGCGCGTCGAGCGCGGCCTCGGGGCTCGCGGCGGTGAGCGCGGCGCGTGCGACCGGTCCCGTCGCACCCGCGAGCATGACGGCGCGGCGCACCGCGTCCGCGGGGACCCCCGCGGCCTCGGCGACGGCGTCGACCACGACGGAGTCGAGGGCGCCCTGGCGCAGCTCGCCCGAGACGAGTCCCGCGAGGAGGGCCTGCTCGCGCGCGGTCGCGGCGCCGAACAGCGTCGCGGCCTCCGCCTGGCGGGCCGTCGCCGAGCCGGGACCCGAGAGCCCGGCCATGCGCGCGAACGCGGCGTCGACGTCGGTCAGCGTGAGGCTCGGAGCCTGCGCAGGGGAGGGCAGGTCGCGCAGCGAGCGCCACCCGAGCCCCGTGCGCCGCTGGCGCAGCTCGCCCGCGAGGTACGCGACGGCGATCTCGATCTCGTCGCGCGCGGCGTCCCGCGCGTCGTCCGCGACGCGGCGCAGCAGGTCGGCGATGGCCGCGCGCTTGGCGAGGCGTGAGCGCGTGGCGGCGACGGCGTCGGACGTGGCGGCGACCTCGGCGAGCAGCATGCTCCATCCTCGCGCCGACCACCCACGCCTCGCCCGCCGGCCGCGGTGCCCCGCCCGGGGGCGGCGAGCGCACCGCCCCCCGAGCGGGGTCAGGCCGCCCGGCGCTCCGCCACCGGCCGGCGGCGCAGCGCCGGCGCGGTGAGGGCCGGGGTCCGGTAGGCCTGGTCGAGCGTCCCGACGTCCGTCCCGGGCGGCACGATCGCGTCGATCCGGTCGAGGACGTCGTCGCTCAGCGCGGTCTCGGCGCCGGCGAGCAGGTCGTCGAGCTGCTCCATGGTGCGCGGGCCGATCAGCGCCGCCGACACGCCCGGGTGCGCGACGACGAACGCGAGCGCCAGGTGCCGCAGCGCGATCCCGGCCTCGTCGGCGACGCCCACGAGGGACTCGACCGCGGCGAGGCGGGCCTCGTCGGACAGGTGCCGGAACCCGAACCGGGACCGGTGCGTGCCGGCGGCCTGCCCCTTGCGGTAGCGGCCCGTGAGGAGCCCGCCCGCCATCGGCGACCACACGAGCGCACCCATCCCGTACTCCTGCAGGGCCGGGAGGACCTCGCGCTCGATCCCGCGGTCGAGGATGCTGTACGGCGGCTGCTCGGTGCGCGGGCGCCCGAGCCCGCGGCGCTCGGCGACCCACTGCGCGCGGACGATGTCGGACGCGGGCATCGACGAGGTGCCGAACGCGCGGATCTTGCCCTCGCGCTGGAGGTCGGTGAGCACCGCGAGGGTCTCCTCGAGGTCGGTCCCCGGGTCCGGCCGGTGGACCTGGAAGACGTCCACGTAGTCGGTGCGCAGCCGGCGCAGCGAGGCCTCGAGCGCCCGGGTCAGGTAGCGCCGGGACGCGCCCGAGGTGTTGGGGCGCGGGCGCGCCTGCGGGTCCCGCGGGTCGTGCCCGACGGGGAGGCCGGCCTTGGTGGCGAGCACGACGTCGTCGCGGCGGCCCTGGAGGGCCTTGCCGACGATCTCCTCCGACTCGCCGCCGGAGTAGACGTCGGCGGTGTCGACGAGGTTGATCCCGGCGTCGAGCGCCCGGTGGACGATCTTGACCGAGTCCTCGTGGTCGGGGTTGCCGAGCGCGCCGAACATCATGGCGCCGAGCGCGAACGGGCTGACCTGGATCCCGGTGCGGCCGAGGGGGCGGTATTCCATCGCGGTCCTCCTGGTGTGGTGATGAACGACTCCAGCCTCACGCCCCGAGGCCGTACGCTGAATACGTGACGGACCGCATTTCTTGAGCGAGAGTACGGAGAGCACCATCGACCACCTCACCGAGCTGTGCGACCTCGTCGAGGTCGACAGCCTCCTGACCGGTGGCGTCGTCGCGCGCGGCGCCTGGCGGTCGCGGGGCCGGATCAGCGACCCGATCAAGTTCTTCGCGCTCCTCGACGGCGCGGCGATCCTGCGCACCGACGGCGTCGACGTACCGGTCGCGCTCGCCCCGGGCGACGTCGCGATCCTCGTGGGCCGGTCCTGGGTCGAGCTCGAGTCGGGCGAGGAGCCGCGCACCGAGGTGGGCCCCGAGTCGGACTTCGCGTCGCCCCCGTTCACGACCCGGGCCCCGGGCGACGACGTGCTGCTCGGCGGGTGCGTCCGCCTCAACGAGGCGGGCCGCACCCTCCTCACGGGGTCGTTCCCGCCCGTCGCGGTGGTCCGTGCGCACGACGCCGACGCGTACGGGCTGCGCGAGACGCTGCTCCGGCTGATCGACGAGGCCGGCGGGGCGCGGCCGGGCGCGGCGTTCGCGATCCGCCAGCACGCCCGGCTCCTGCTGCTCGGGCTCCTGCGGGCCTACGCCGGGCGGCCCGACCTCTCCGCGGGCCTCCTGCGCCTGCTCACCGACGACCGGCTGCGCCCCGCGCTCGACCGGATGCACGCCGAGCCGGCGCGGGCGTGGCGGCTCGACGAGCTGTCCCGTGCGGTCGCGATGTCCCGCACCTCGTTCGCGGAGCGGTTCCGGGACGTCGCGGGGATGCCTCCCCTCGCGTACCTCACGCAGTGGCGCATGCTCCTCGCCCGGCGGGCGCTGCGCGAGGACGACGCACGCGTGGGCGAGCTCGCGCAGCGGCTCGGCTACGGCTCGGAGAGTGCGTTCAGCACCGCGTTCAAACGGGTCGTGGGCGAGTCCCCGCTGCGCTATCGCGCCCGCCTGCGCGAGCGTGCGGCGGACGCCGCCCCGCCGGCCCTCGCCCCCGCGACGCCCTGACCGCCGCGGCCCGGCCCGACCGCCCCTACCAGGGCAGCGGGCCGTGCACCGAGGTGAAGGTGCCGGTCGGGCCGTCGGGACCGACCTGCGCCATGCGGACGATGATCTCCGCGCCCTCCTCGACCGTCTGGGTGCCGGTGCGGCCGTTGAGGTCGGTCCGGGTGTAGCCGGGCTCGACCGCGTTGACCCGCATCGCGGGGAACGCCTTGGCGAGCTGGATCGTGACGACGTTGACCGCCGCCTTCGAGGCCGGGTACGCGACGCCGGGGTAGAAGTGCGTGTGGCTCTCCGGGTCGCTCAGCCACGTCAGCGACGCGAGGCCGCTCGACACGTTGACGACCACGGGCGCCGCGGACCGCCGCAGCAGCGGCAGGAAGGCGTGCGTGACGCGCACGACGCCGAGCACGTTCGTCTCGAAGACCTCGCGCACGACGTCCGCCGTGGTGTCCTCCGCGGGCACGATGCCGTTGTCCGGCAGGCGGCCCTCCACGCCGGCGTTGTTCACGAGCACGTCGAGCCCGCCGTCCGCCTCGATCCGGCGGACCGCCGCGTCGACCGAGGCCTGGTCGGTCACGTCGAGCAGGACGAAGCGGCCGCCGACCTCCTCGGCGGCCGCGCGGCCGCGCGCCTCGTCCCGCGCGCCCACGTAGACGGTGTGGCCCGCGGCGACGAGGCGGCGGGCGGTCTCCTTGCCGAGACCCTTGTTCGCTCCGGTGATGAGTGTCGTGGTCATGCCACGAGGCTCGCGCGCCCTCCGGCCGTGATGAAGTCGTCCGTCCGTCGTAGGACCGGCAGTACCACGACACGAGCCCCGCGGGCGGCCACACTGGCCGGGTGGACGAGTGGGACCTGGGCCGGGCGGTACGGCAGTGGCGCAACCGCGTCGCTCCGGAGGCCGTCGGGCTGCCGCGCGGCCCGCACCGTCGCGCGGCAGGGCTGCGCCGGGAGGAGCTCGCGGGGCTCGCGGGCATCTCGGTCGACTACCTGACGCGGCTCGAGCAGGGCCGGTCGACGGCGCCGTCCGTCCAGGTGGTCGAGGCCCTCGCCCGCGCGCTCCGGCTGACCGACGGCGAGCGCGAGCTCCTGTTCCGGCTCGCGGGCCACGCCGCCCCGGGCGGCCACCTCGTGCCCGCGCGGATCACGCCGAGCGTGCAACGGCTCCTCGACCGGCTCGACCACACGCCCGTCGCGGTCTGGGACGCGACGTGGACGCTGCTCGTCGCGAACGCCTCCTACGACGCGCTCATGGGGGCGACGACCACCTGGCGCGGGATCGAGCGCAACGCCCTGTGGCGCCACCTCGTCGGCCCGGGTACGCGCGCCGTCTCGACCCCGCAGGAGCGTGCCGACCTCGAGGCCCGCCTCGTCGCCGACCTGCGCCTGACCGCCGCGCGGTACCCCGCCGACCCGCGGCCCCGGCGGATCGCGCGCGCCCTCGCCGCCCGGAGCGACCGGTTCGCCGGGCTGTGGGACACCGTCGGGCTCCACCCCGGCGGCGAGCAGCCGCGCCGCAAGGAGATCGAGCACCCCGACGTCGGCCGCATCACGCTCGACTGCGACACCCTGGTCGTCGAGGGCGACGACCTGCGCGTCATGGTCTACACCGCGGAGCCCGGCACGGTCGACGCCGACCGCCTCGCCCTGACGCGCGTGCTCGGCACGCAGGACCTCGCGCCCGAACGCGCCCTCCGGGACCGCTGACCGTCCCCCGGCACCCGGACGCGGTCCCGCTCGGCGCGTGCGCGGGGCGGCCGTCACGACGTCGCCGGCGCCCTACGATCACGACGTGATCCCGCTCCGCCCCCGCCGTCCCGACGCGCGAGGTCTCCACCCCGCTCGCCTCGCCGTCCCGCGCGGCGGCGCGGCGTGAGCGCGCCCGGCGCCCGTCGCCGGGTGCCGCCGTGGCTCGTCGCCGCGGTCGTCGTCGTCGCGCTCCCCGCGACGGGACTGCTCCCCGCCGCCGACGCGCGCGACCTGCTCGCCCGCACCGGCCCGGTGCTCGTGTTCCTCCTGGCCATCACCGTGGTCGCCGAGCTGTGCGCCGGGGCGGGCCTGTTCGACGCCGTCGCGGAGCGCGCGGCGCGCCTCGCCCGGGGGCGGCGGATCGCGCTGTGGGCGCTCGTCGTCGTCCTCGCGACCGCGAGCACCGTCGTGCTCTCGCTCGACACGACGGCGGTGCTCGTGACGCCCGTCGTGCTCGCCCTCGCGCGGCGCACGGGCACGCGGCCCCTGCCCCTGGCGCTCACCGTCCTCGCGCTCGCCAACACGGCCTCGCTGCTCCTGCCCGTCTCGAACCTCACCAACCTGCTCGCCGCGCACCGGTTCGGCGCCGGGTACGTCGGGGCGATGGGGGCGCCGGCGCTCGCGGTCCTCGGCGTGACGGTCGTCGTGCTCCTCGCGCTGCACGGGCGCCACCTGCGCGGGCGCTTCGTGCTCACCGGCACCGGACCGACGCCGCCCGACCGGGTCCTGCTGGTCGTCACCGCGGCCGTCGTGGCGCTGCTCGCCGTCGCGTTCGCGGTCGAGCTCCCGGTCGCGCCGACCGCGCTCGCCGGCGCCGCGGTGCTCGGCCTCGCGACGTGGTGGCGCCGCGTGCGGCCTCTCGTGCCGGTTCGGGACATGCTGCCGTGGCGGTCGGCGATCGTCGTCGCCGCGCTCTTCATGCTCGTCGAGACGTGGCACGCGCACGGTCTCGGCGACCTCCTCGCGGCCGTCGCGGGCACCGGCGACGGGCCCGGCGACCTCGCGCGACTCGCCGCGACCGGCGTCGTCGCGGCGAACCTCGTCAACAACCTGCCCGCGTTCCTCGCGCTGCTCCCCGCCGCGGGCGAGAGCGTCGACCGGCTCGCGACGCTCCTCGTCGCCGTGGACGCCGGGCCGCTCGTCACGCCGTGGGCGTCGCTCGCGACCGTGCTGTGGTGGCAGCAGTACCGCCGGCACGCGTTCGAGCACGGGCCGCCGCCGCCCTGGCACGTGGTGCGCCAGGGCCTCGTCCTCGCGCCGCTGGCCGTCGCGGCGGGCGTCGCCGCCGTCGTGCTCACCTAGGCATCCCGCCGAACACGGGGTTGGTGTCGTTATCCGCCCGATAACGACACCAACCCCGTTCTCGGCGGCGAGGAAGCTCGTGTTCGACGGCGTTGCGTCGGCAGGTGCTGCGGCGTCACGGGGTCAGGGGGCACGGGGCAGGCGCACGGGGCCCCACGGGATCATGGGGTGGCGGTGCGGGGCTCGGGCGCCGGTGGCGCGGCGTCCTCCACGAAGCGGGGGCGGCACGCGAACCAGCCGCCGATCACTCCCGGGACGGCGGTGGCGGCGAGCGCGAGGAGCGGGACCGTCCACGAGCCGGTCGCCTCGCGCAGCAGGCCCAGGCCGATCGGGCCGAGGCACGCGAGCCCGTAGCCGATCCCCTGGACGAAGCCCGACACGGCGGACGCGGACTGCGGCGTCCTGGTCCGCCGGTTGATGAGGGTCATGCAGAGCGGGAAGGTGCTCACCCCGACGCCGAGCGCGCACATCCACAGCACCGTCCCGCCGAGCGGGGACACGAGCAGCCCCACGTAGCCGGCGACGAGGACGACCGCGCACACGACCACCACGACGAACGGGTTCCGCAGGCGGGTGGCCAGGTGCGGCACGACGAGGGCGGCCGCCATGCCCCAGGCCGAGTAGAGCGCGACCATCGTGCCGCCCAGGGCCGTGCTGCCCCCGGCGTCGGTGAGCACGGCGGGGACCCACGTGATGATCCCGTAGTTGGACAGCGAGATCGCCGCGAACAGGACCACGAGACCCCACGCCGTGGACGACCGGCCGACCCGCAGGCGCGCGACGGCGGCGGTCGGGGTCGCGGGGGCGTGGTGGTCGGCGCGCAGCCGGGCGGCCAGCACGAGCCAGACGGCGGCCGCCACCGCGGCGGGCAGTGCCCAGACCCCGACCGAGACCCGCCAGGTCGTCGCGTCGGCGACGGGCACCGCCAGGAGCGGGGCGACGAACTGGCCCGTCTGCATGAGGATCAGGTAGAGCGACGTCCACAGGGCGATCCGGTCGGGGAACCACGCCTTGACCAGGGGCACGATGACGACGTTCGCCGCCCCGATCCCGGCGAGCGCGACCACGGTCGACGCGACGAGCGCCGTCGTGGTGGGGGAGAGCGCGCGCAGCACGAGCGAGAGCGCGGTCAGGCCGAGCGCGACGGCGGCGGTGCGCTCGAGGCCGAACCGTCGCGTGACGAGCGGGGCGAGGAACCCGAACGCGCCGAACGACACCGCGGGCACGGTGCCGAGCAGGCCCGCGACCGTCACCCCGTACCCGAGGTGGGCCCCGATGGTCTCCAGGAGCGGGGTGAAGCCGGTGACGGCCGTGCGCAGGTTGAGCGCCGTGAGGGCGACCGCGAGCCCGGCCCACGCGAGCTGGTGACCGCGCCGTGCGGGGGCGCGCGAGGGGGTGAGGGTCGCCACGCTAGACTCCGATGTCCGGTCGGCCGATCATGGGATCATGGGATGAATCGCGAGGAGTCTGTCACACGGCAGCCCATGCGTCGAGTAGGGCTCATCGACCAGGCGGCGGCGCGCTTCCGCGAGGAGGTGGTGTCCGGGCGCTGGCCGGTCGGCGAGCGCATCCCGACCGAGCCCGCGCTCGTCGCGGAGTTCGGCATCGGGCGCAACACCGTCCGTGAGGCGCTCCAGTCGCTCGTGCACGCCGGCCTGCTGCGCCGCGAGCAGGGGCGCGGCACGTTCGTCATCTCCCGCTCCGAGCTCACGGGCACGCTCGAGCGCCAGCTCGCCGGCGGCAGCCGTCGGCACTACCTCGAGCTGCGCCTCGCCCTCGACAGCACCGCGGCGTCGTTGGCCGCCGCGAGCCGGTCGGACGACGACGTCACCGTGCTCCGGGACCTGCGCGACCGGCGGGAGGCGACGTGGCCGACCGGCGACCTCGACGCGCGCGCCGCCGCCGACCTCGACCTGCACCGCGCGATCGTCGTGGCGACGCACAACCCGCTGTACGTGACGCTCTACTCGAGCATGCTCGACGTGTTCGCGATCCACATGCGCGACGACGAGACCGACGACGAGGCCGCGGCGCACCGCCGCCACCACGAGCTGGTCGAGGCGATCGCGGAGAAGGACTCCGACCGAGCCGCGGCGGCGGTGGCCGCGATCTTCGCGCCCTTCATGCGCCGGGCCGCCGCGGAGCGGGGCGTCGCCGCCGAGGGCTGACCGCGGGCGCGCCGACGGTCAGTCGAGGCAGAACTCGTTGCCCTCGACGTCCTGCATGACGATGCACGACTCGTTCTCCTCGTCGGCGAGCATGACGCGCACGCACGTCGCGCCGAGCGCCAGGAGCCGGTAGCGCTCCGCCTCGAGCGCCGCGAGGCGCTCGGCACCCACGAGCCCCGTGCCCACCCGGACGTCGAGGTGCACGCGGTTCTTCACGACCTTGCCCTCGGGGACGCGCTGGAAGAACAGCCGCGGGCCGACGCCCGTGGGGTCGCTGCACGCGAACCACGCGTCCCGCTGCTCGGGCGGCAGCGCGGCGTTCGCGTCGTCCCACGTGGCGAACCCCTCGGGCGGCGAGGGCGGGACGTAGCCCAGCACCTCGCACCAGAACCGGGCGACGCGCTCGGGCTGCGCGCAGTCGAACGTGACCTGGACCTGCCTGACCGTCGTCATCGGCCCACCCTGCCACGCGCGACGCCGGTGGTGGGCCCCTTTTCCGGGTCCGGCACGACGCGGAACACGGGGTGGTCGGGCGCGATGCGCGCGAGCTCGGCGGGCGTGGGCGACTTCCCGACGCCGAGGTGCGGGCGCGCACCGGGCGCGACGGCCGCGTAGCGGCGGAGCACGGGAGGTCGTGCGGCGACGGGGACGGGCTCCAGGCGCACGGGGGTCGCGCGGCCGCGTCGGTGCAGCACGGCCCGGCCGCCGGACGCCTCGACGTTGCGGACCCAGCCCGCGCGCGGGCCGAGCATCGAGACGAGGTGGTCGACGCCGTCGACGTCCGCGACGGCGACGGGCGTGGTGACGGGGCGGCCGGAGACCCGGCCCACGACCTCGAGCGTCGCCGCCTGGCGAGGGACCCCGACGCCTGCGGCGTACAGGGCGGCGTCGACGCGGTTCCACAGGCGGGCGACCCGCCCGGGCCGCCCGTCGCGGTACAGCGCGCGCTTGAGCGCGCCGAGCGCGGCGGGGACCCGGGCCGGGCCGCGGCGGGCCGGCGTCACGACGGTCGCCTCCACAGGAGGGCGACGACGGCGAGGCCGGGCAGGCACGGGAGCACGAGGAGCCAGGCGAGCGCGGGCGCGAGGCCGACGTCCCCGGACGTGTCGACGACCGTGAGCCCGGCGAGCGCGACCCCTGCTCCCGCGACGAGGAGCCCGGCCGCGAGCCAGCGGCCCCAGCGGGCGTCGGTGCGTGCCGCACGCAGCGTCAGGAGCCAGCCGACCACCCCGAGGACGCCGACGACGGCCAGGATCGCGACGTACGCGGTGACCGCGGCGTCCACCTCCGCGGTCCCGTACGCGGGGTAGCCGGCACGGACGTGGTCCGCGAGCAGGCCGGTGGTCGCGCGGTCGACGACCGGGTACGCCGCCGCGAGGACGGTGAGCGCGAGCCCGGCCCAGGCGAGGGCGGCGGTGCGACGGTCGATCGTTTCTGAAAGTGACTGTCTCATAGCACGTGACTGTACGCAGACGAGCGCGCGAGTCAACCCCTTTCTGACAGTGACTGTCAGGAGCGGTAGGGTCGGGCGTATGCCAGGCCTCCGTGAGCAGTGGCGTCGCACCGCCATGACGACGATCCAGGAACGTGCGCTCGACCTCTTCGACGAGCGCGGGTTCGCCGCGGTGACGATCGAGGAGATCGCGGCGGCCGCCGAGGTCTCGCCGTCGTCCGTCTACCGCTACTTCGGCACCAAGGAGGGGCTGCTCGTCGCCGACGAGTTCGACAGCATGACTCCCGCCCAGCTGGAGGAGCTCGTCGACCCCACCGACCCCGTGGGCAGCATGCTCGGGGTGGTCCGTGCGTACGAGGCGGCAGGCGGCGCCGGGCCGGACGACGCGCCGCTCGCCGAGCGCAGCCCGTGGCGCCGCGTGCGGTACTTCTTCCTCGAGCCGTCCGTGCGCGCGGCAGCCCTCGCGACCCTCGACCGGGCCGCGCAGCGCGTCGCGCCGCTCCTGGCCGCGCGGGGCGCCATGAGCCCCGTCCAGGCGGCGGTCGCCGCGCACGCGGTCGTGTTCGGCTACTTCGCGGCACTCGAGAGCTGGTACTCCGACGGCGGCACGCGGCCCATCGCGGCCTACGTCGAGGAAGGGCTGGCGCCCCTGCGCGGAGCGTGGCCCGCGCGCTGAGCGTCGCGACGCGGCGGCGTGGACCGTCGTGGACGGGCCGGACGGTCACGGTCGCCCTGCCTCTCCCGTGCGTGGCGAGGTTCTGCGCCCGGCGATGAGTCCTGCCCCGCACCACGGTCGGACATCAGGTCGGACGAGCGGGAGGAGGCACCGATGCTGACACAGGTGGCGCCGGGGGTCCTGGTCCATCAGAGCGAGCTGCTGCAGAACAACACGGTCGTCGTCGAGGGGCGGACCGGCGTCCTGCTCGTGGACCCGGGGCTGACGGTCTCCGAGATGACCTGCCTCGCCGACGACCTGCGCGAGCTCGGCCGGCCGGTCGTGGCGGGCTTCTCGACGCACCCGGACTGGGACCACGTGCTGTGGCACCTCGTGCTGGGGGACGTCCCCCGGTACGGGACGGCCCGCTGCGCGGCCGCGATGCGCGACCTGCGGTCGCAGCCGGGCTGGAGGGAGCGCGTCGTCGAGGCCCTGCCGCCGGAGATCGCCGACGAGACACCGCTGGACGGGTTCGGTCTCGTGATCGCCCTGCCCGCCGGGAGCGCGCGGGTCCCGTGGGACGGCCCGGACGTGCGCGTCGTCGAGCACCCGGCGCACTCGCCCGGCCATGCCGCCCTGCTCGTCGAGGGGTGCGGCGTCCTCGCCGCCGGCGACATGCTCTCCGACCTCTTCGTCCCCATGCTCGACGACCTGGAGAAGGCCGACGACCCGGTCGAGGAGTACCTCGTGGGCCTCGGGGTGCTCGACGACCTGTCAGGCGGCGTCACCGTCCTCGTCCCGGGCCACGGGTCCGTCTGCGGGGCCGACCAGGTCCGTGGCCGGATCGACCTGGACCGCGCCTACGTGCACGCCCTGCGCGACGAGACCACGCCCGACGACCCGCGGGTCGGCCCGTCGGCCCGGCCCGGCTGGGAGTGGGTGAGCGACATCCACGAGGGGCAGGCCCGGGGCGTCGCGCGACGCCGAGAGCGCGGCGGGCGGCCCGACTGAGGGTCCTCCGGGGCGGGCGAGCCCGACGGCCACGGGGCCGTGCTCGTGGGGGGATCAGCCGGCGCGGCCCTCCACCGGGCCGCCGCTCGCCTCCGACCCTCCGACGTCCGCGGGCGCGACGCCCAGGGACTCCAGGAGGGCGACCACGCGGGCGTGGATCTCGTCGCGGATGGTCCGGACGGCGTCGAGGTCCCGTCCGGCGGGGTCGTCGAGCTCCCAGTCCTCGTAGCGCGTGCCGGGGTAGTACGGGCACGCGTCGCCGCACCCCATGGTGACGACGACGTCGGACGCCTCCACCGCCGCGGGAGCGAGCACCCGGGGCTGCTGGTCGGCGATGTCGATCCCGACCTCGCGCATCGCCTCGACCGCGACGGGGTTGATCCGGTCGCCGGGCATCGACCCGGCCGAGCGGACCTCGACCGCACCGCCGCCGAGCTCGCGAAGGAACCCGGCGGCCATCTGGGAGCGGCCGGCGTTGTGCACGCACACGAACAGCACGCTCGGTCGCGGCGTCGCGTCGGTCACCGGACGGCCGCCGGCTCGTCGGCGAGCACCGCGCGCACGGCGCCCGTCACGAGGTCTCGTGCCCCGGGGGCGATCGCGAAGTAGGCCCACCTGCCGCGCTGCTCGCGCGTGACGAGGCCGGCGCGGGCGAGCGTGGTCATGTGGTGCGACACCGTCGGCTGGGACAGGCCGAGCGGGTCGGTGAGGTCGCACACGCACGCCTCGCCGTCGGGTCGCGCGGCGATGATCGACAGCAGGCGCACGCGCGCGGGGTCGCCCAGCGCCTTGAACGTGGCGGCGACGTCCCGCGCCGCCTCGACGGTCAGCCCGCCGCCGTCGGCCGGGGCGCAGCACCCGTCGCTCGTCGCGGCGATGGGCAGAAGGGTGGTCATGGCCCCATCGTCCCACACGTATTGACAACCGTCGATGCGTGCTCCACGGTTCTCGTATCGAAGTTCGTCTATACGAGAGGGGTTCCGTCATGGCCGTCGACCACGAGGTGCGCGAGCAGGTCCGGGCGAGGTACGCCGAGGCGGCGGGGGTCGCCGCGGCAGGGGCACCGGCGGAGGACGGGTGCTGCGCGACCTCGTCGTCGTGCTGCGGTCCCGCCCCGCAGGTGCCGGTGTTCGGGTCCGGCCTGTACGACGCGCGGCAGGTCACGGACCTGCCGCAGACCGCGGTGCTGGCGAGCATGGGGTGCGGCAACCCGACCGCCGTCGCCGAGCTGCGCGAGGGCGAGCGCGTGCTCGACCTCGGCTCCGGCGGCGGGATCGACGTCCTGCTCTCCGCCCGCCGCGTGGGCCCGACCGGGTTCGCCTACGGCGTCGACATGACCGACGAGATGCTCGACCTCGCGCGGCGCAACGCCGACGAGGCGGGCGCGACCAACGTCGAGTTCCGCAAGGGCACCATCGAGGACCTGCCGCTCGACGACGCGAGCGTCGACGTCGTCATCTCGAACTGCGTCGTCAACCTCTCCACGGACAAGGAGGCCGTGCTCGCCGAGATGTTCCGGGTCCTGGCCCCGGGCGGGCGCGTCGGCGTCTCCGACGTCGTCGCGGAGGACCACCTCACCCCGGCCGAGCGCGCCGAGCGCGGCAGCCACGTCGGCTGCGTCGCCGGCGCGCTCTCGCGGTCCGAGTACCTCCACGGCCTCGCGGCCGCCGGGTTCGTCGACGCCGAGGTCACCTTCACCCACGAGGTCGTGGACGCCATGCACGGCGCGATCGTCCGCGCCACCAAGCCGGGAGGCTCGACGTACCGCTAGAGCGGGTCCCCGTAGGGGTCGTCGTGGGCGGCGAGGCGCACGAGGACCCCGTCCTCCCGGTCGGCGGGGCGCTCGTCGCGCCTCCGCGTCGCCGGCGCGTGCCCAGGTGTGGCCACAGCAGTCATCTCCGTCAGCCTTTCCGTGCCCCGGCGCGGTGACAGGGTTCGCCGGGGTCCACGACAGCGTGCGCGCTCCGGCGTCCGGGGAGCCAGGTCTTTTCGAGGGTCCGTGCCGTCGCGGCGGTACCGGCCGTGTGCTGGGCATCGGGCCGCGGCCCGGACGACGCTCGAGCACGGGAGGGCGCGTCGTCGCGCCCTCGTCGTCGGCGGGGCAGGCGCCCGCCGGGTGCGGGGGATCAGGGCGGAGGCAGCGCTCCCGCTCCCCGCGTCGTCCCGCCGATCGTGCCTGAGCCGGCCACGGTCCCTCCCGGTCATTCGGACGTGCCGCATTCCGGTGTAGCGGACGACGGCGCGCCGAGCCCTACCCGCCGCGGGTGAGATCGCGACGGCGGCACGCTCGAGCAGGGGGCGTCCGGCGCCGTGGCATCCTGGCGCGGTGCGCGTGGAACCCGTGACCGAGGACGTCCTCGTGGACCGGCTCGTCGCGCGCGTCCTGCGCCACCCGCCGGGCGACGGCACGCCGGGCGGCGCGACCCGGCTCCTCGTCGACGGGCACCCGTCCACGCGCCCCGACGCGCTCGCCGACCGGCTCGTCGCCCCGCTGCGCGCCGCGGGTCGTCCGGTCGCACGGGTCCGGGTGCAGGATTTCTGGCGCCCCGCGTCGCTGCGGCTCGAGCACGGCCGCGAGGACCCGGACGCGCTCCTCGACGCGTGGATCGACGTGGCGGGCCTCAACCGGGAGGTGCTCGACGCCGTCGGTCCCGGCGGCCCGGGACGCTACCTGCCGAGCCTGCGCGACCCCGCGACGAGCCGCTCCACGCGCGCGGCGTACGTCGACGCGGAGCCGGGCCTCGTCGTCGTGCTCGACGGGTCGCTCTCGCTCGGCCGCGGTCTCGCCGTGGACCTCACGGCGCACCTCGCGGTGCGCGCCGCGACGCTCGCGCGGCGCACGACGCCCGAGGACGCGTGGACCCTCGCGGCGTACGCGCGCTACGACGACGAGGTCCGGCCGGCCGGGACGGCGGACGTCGTCGTGCGGGTCGACGACGCGCGGCACCCCGCGCTCGTCGTGCCGTGAGTCGCCGGGTCAGCGGGGCAGGTGGGCCTCGACGAGGTCGATGATCGCCGGGTCGTCGGGCAGCGTGCGGGGCCGGAAGCGGTGCACCTCGCCGCCGGGCAGGACGACGAACTTCTCGAAGTTCCACGACACCCGCCCCGCCTTGCCGTCGGCGTCCGGGGTCCTCGTCAGCTCCTTGTACAGCGGGTGGGCGTGGCGCCCGTTGACGCGCACGCGGTCGACCACGGGGAACGTCACGCCGTAGGTGAGCGAGCAGAACTCCTGGATCGCCTCGTTGCTGCCGAGCTCCTGGAGGAACTGGTTGCTCGGGAACCCGATCACCGTGAACCCGCGGTCACGGTACTTCTCCTGCATCGCCTCGAGCGTGGCGTACTGCGGCGCGAGCCCGCACCGCGACGCCACGTTCACCACGAGCACGACCTCGTCCGCGTGCTCGCGCAGCGTGCGCGTCGTCCCGTCCATCGCGTCGAACGGGATGTCGTACAGGCTCATGGGGTCTCCTCGCCGCGGGTGACCGGCGCGTGCGCGCCGGCGTCCATCCTCGCACCGCGGGTGTGACGTCCGTCCGACGGCGACCCGCGGGCCCGCGAGCGCGGGCGAGCGACGCGACGACGTGCTGGAGTATGTGCGCGCTTCCCGCAGGACGAGAGAAGGGACGCCCGATGCGCCCGTGGACCCCGAAGACCGACATGGTGCGTCGGCTGTACGTCGCCGGCCGGGAGGCGACGAGCCCGGCCGAGGCGCTGCGCATGTCGCAGCAGGAGCTCGCCGAGGAGTTCGACCGGTGGCTCGACGGCGTCCGGGCGGCGACCCGCGACAGCGGGACCCGGGGGGAATAGCGCTGGTCACCCGCGGCGCCCCGGTCCAGACTCGGGGCATGACGTCCCCCGACCCCGACGCCCCGGGCGCCGAGACCTCGCGCGTGACGCGCGCCGTCGTCGGCGTCGTCGTCGGCATCGCGATCTTCGCGTGCGTGGGCGTCGTCGGGTACGTCGCGGTCGTCGCGGTCGGCATGCGGGGGTGGGCGGACGCGTACGACCCCGCCGACCCCGGCACGACGGCGGCGGACCCGGCCGGCGAGCCGACCGGCCTCGGGCGGGAGACCGGTCTCGACGCGTCCGACGAGGCGTACCGGCAGCGCTCCGGCACCCCCGAGAGCGACGCCGAGGCGGCGCGCTCCGTCCCGGCGGTGCAGGCAGCGCTCGACCCGGTCGCCGACGGGTCCGCCGTCGACGGCGCGGAGGTCGTCGCGGCGCTCGCGGCCGCGGGCTTCGAGGACGTCCAGGTCACCGGGCCCACGACGCCGCTCGGCGACACCGCGACGACCGTCGGCGTGGGCGTCGCGGTCCCCGGCGGGTGCGTGTACGGGGCGGTCACGCCCGATGCGGTCACGCTCGACGCGGGCGGCCCGATCGCCGACGGCGGCTGCCTGGAGATGCCCACGCACTGACGGGTGGGCGGGGACGGGCCTCGGCGCGGTCCGGAGCAGGGCCGACGGTGGGCCGGCCTCGCGACCAGCGGCTCCACCTGGGTACGGTCAGCGGGGCGGGCGACGACGCTCGCGTGGCTGACGGAGGGCGAGAGATGCGGATCGAGGGCACGACGGCCCTGGTGACCGGTGGGGCCTCGGGCCTCGGGCGCGCGACGGCGGAGGCTCTGGTCGCGGCGGGGGCGCGGGTGGTCCTCGCGGACCTCGCGTCGTCGGACGGCGCGGCGGTGGCCGGTGCGCTGGGCGACGCGGCGCGGTTCGTCCCCACCGACGTGACGGACGAGGACGACGTCGCCCGCGCGCTCGACGCGGCGGACGACCTGGGTGGTGCGCGCGTCGTCGTGAGCTGCGCCGGGATCGTGCTCGCGCAGCGCGTGATCGGGAAGTCGGGGCTCCACGCGCTCGACGCGTTCCGCCGCGTCGTCGACGTCAACCTCGTGGGCACGTTCAACGTGGTGCGGCTCGCGGCCGAGCGCATGCTCGCGCTCGACCCTCTCGGCCCCGACGGGCCGGACCCGGACGGCGAGGAGCGCGGCGTCGTCGTGCAGACCGCGTCCGTCGCGGCGTTCGACGGGCAGGTCGGGCAGGCCGCGTACGCGGCGTCGAAGGCGGGCGTCGCGGGGCTGACGCTGCCGCTCGCGCGCGACCTCGCGCAGCACCGCATCCGCGTCATGACGATCGCGCCGGGGACCTTCCGCACGCCCATGATGTCGTCGCTGCCCGAGGCGGCGCAGGAGTCGCTGGGCGCCCAGGTGCCGCACCCCAGCCGCCTCGGTCGGCCGGAGGAGTACGCGCACCTCGTGCGCGCGATCGTGGAGAACCCGATGCTCAACGGCGAGGTCGTCCGCCTCGACGGCGCGATCCGCATGGCACCGCGCTGAGCGGCGCGGTCGCGCGCCGACCGCACCGCCGACACGCCGAACCGCGGGCCGGGCGCCCGCACGAGAGGAGAAGGACGATGCCGCCGTACACGACGGCGACCGACTTCCGCGCCGACCTGCTCGCGCGCGCGACAGCGGCCCAGCGTCGCGCCTACACGCGGCACTTCCCGGGCGACGACTCGCTCGCGGGCGTCCGCATGGGCGACGTGTTCACGCTCGCGAGGAGCGCGCTGGACATGCCGGTCGACCAGATCGAGCTCCTGCTCGAGGACCGCGTGCACGAGGTGCGCGCGGGCGGGTGCTCGATCATGGGCAAGGCGGCCACCGCCCGCCGCGTGACGGTCGAGCGGCACGCCGAGCTCGTCCAGCTCTTCCTGCGCCGCCACGACCGCATCGACACGTGGGACCTCGTGGACCTCACCGCGTACCAGGTGCTCGGCTCGTGGCTGCTCGACCGGCCGCGCGACGTCCTCGACGACCTCGCGCGCGCCCCCGACTGGCCCCGGCGCCGCTCGGCGATCGTCGCGACCGCCGCGTTCCTGCGGCGCGGGCAGGTGGACGACACGTTCCGGCTGTCCGAGGCGCTCGTCGACGACCCGGAGCCCTACGTGCAGAAGGGCGTCGGCTGGATGCTGCGCCACGCGGGCGACGTGGAGCCCGACCGGCTGCGCGCGTTCCTCGAGGAGCACGTCACGACCATGTCGCGCGACGTGCTGCGCGCCGCGGTCGAGAAGCTCCCGCCCGCCGAGCGCAAGGAGTGGCTCGCGCGCTGAGCGTCCGGGGCGGTGTGCCTCAGCCCAGGCGGGTCACCGTCGGGTCGTCACCCAGGCGGAGCTGCAGCAGGCGGCCCTGCACCGCGGCGTACCGCGTGCTGGTCGCCGTGTCGGTGCTCCACGCGACCGCGCCGTCCCGGAGGTCGAGCGCGACGAGCCGCGTCGTGCTGTGCTCGTCGTCCTCCCACGCCGAGACGGCGAGGAGCGCGCGGGCGCCGTCCGTGAACGCCTGCCCGACGTGCAGCATCCCGGGGGCCACGGTGGGCCCCGCGCCGTCGTCGACCAGCTCGTCGATCGCGCGGGTCCACAGGGTGCGCCCGGTCTCCACGTCGACCCCGACGAGGACCGAGCCCATGCCCTGGAGGACGACCGCGACGCCGTCCGCGACGACGTACGCGATCTCGGGGGAGTTCACCTCCCCGGTCTCCCAGCGCGTGCGCCCGGCCGCGTCGTGCGCGACGAGGTCCGTGACCTGCCGCGTGAGCACGAGGTCCCGCGCGGTCCCGTCCGTCGCGATCGGGACGAGCACCTCGCCCGGCGGCTCCCACCGGAGGGCGCCGTCCGGCTCGAGCACGGCTGCGGCACCCGTGCCGTCCGCCCCTGCCGACTCGCGGGCGTCCACGCGCAGGAGCGCGTCGTCCGGGAGTCGCCTGACCGCGTCCGCGGGAGCCTCCGGGTCGTCGACCCGCGTGCCCTCGGGGGTGAACCTCGCGTCGACGCCGCAGCCCCGCACGGCCACGAGCCCGGCGGAGCGGCTGACCGTCCCGCTGTCGAGGTCGGCATAGGTGGTGTCCTCGGTGGGGGAGTACGGGCGGCAGTCGCCCTCCCCGGCGACGAAGGGCAGCTCGTGCTCCCAGCGGACGGTCCCGGTCCGGGCGTCCTCCAGCGTGACGACGACGGCGCGCCCCGCCGACACGTCGGTGGGCTGGCCCGTCGTGGGGTCGGTGGGCACGGGCGCGGCGGGCGTGCCGCCGACGCGGCGGAAGCGGGCGACCGTGCCGTCCGGCCCGGGTGCCGACCAGCCGCGTGCCGCGTCCAGCGTGCGGGTCGTGGCGGTGCCGTCGGCGTCGAGCACGGTGACCTGCGGGGCCGGCGAGGCGGCTGTCGTGTCGACCGCCTCGCCGGGCGTCGTCGTGAGCGGCGTCCGGCTCGCGAGCGGCGAGGGGACGTCGTCGGTCACGCACACGAGCGTCTCGTCCGGCACCGGGGCCGTCAGCGCGAGCTCGAGCTCGCCGCCGCAGCGGGACGTGGGCGGCAGGGGCACGGCCCACCGGACGGTGCCGGTGTCGAGGTCGTGGGCGACGGCCTCGTCGTCGCGCACGACGACGAGGAGGCCGGGCAGCGTCGCGAGGGCGCCCGCCTGCGGGCCGGGGGCCGACCAGACCTCGACCGGCGCGGTCGCGAGCGCGTCCACGCCCCCGGTGGACCGGCGCTGCGTCTCGGTCGACGACCGCGACGAGGCGGCGTCCACGGCCGCCATCCCGCCGAGCGTGAGGACCGCGGCGAGGACCGCGCCGACCGCGGCGCGTCGGCGGCGCCGTGCCGACCGGGCCGCCGCGGGGGCCGGGCCGGCCGCGGGTCCCGCGGGGTCGGTGCTCGCCGGGCCGGTGCTCGCCGGGTCGGCGTCGGCGCGCGCGTCCGGTGTGCCGCCCTCGGCCGCGTCGTCGTGTCGCGCGTCGTCCGTCGGCGTCGCCTCGTCGAGCGTGAAGGCGATCGTCACGGGGTCGGGCCGTCGTCGTCGGGACACCCCGCGAGGGTAGCCGCACGGCGGCGTGGCGAGGTTCCCTCGCGCGCGGAGCGGCGTACCGTGGGGCGAACCGGACGGTCCCGGACGCTTGGCAAGAATCTCCACCCTTGACCACTGGCGTGAAACTTTGTGCCAGACTGTCCCTCGTGAGCAGGAGCACGCCCGACGGCGCGTGGGTCGTCGGGCTCGACGTCGGCGGCTCGGGGAGCCGCCTCGCTGCACGACGCCCCGGGGCCCCCTCGTCGTCCGTGGCCGCACCCGACGTCACCCTCACCGGCCGACCCGTCGCCATCGGTCCCGCGGGGAGCGACGCGGTCGACGTGGTCCGCGACCTCCTCGCCCGGTTCCGCGCGCACGTCCCGTCCCTCGACGCCGACGGCGTCGCCGCGGCCGCCGTCGGGGCCACGGGCCTCGCCTCGCTCGTCCGCGACCCCGCCGAGCTCCACGCCGTCCTCCGCGCGGCCCTCCCCCCGGCCGCCGAGAACGGGGTCGGTGCCGTGACGGGGCCCATGACGACACCAACCTCGTCCTCGACGCCGCGCGACCCCGTGCTCGACGTGCGGCCGGGCAGCGGGCCGCCGACGGCGGTCGCGGCCGACGCGGTCACCGCGCACCTCGGCGCGCTGGGCGGGCGGCCGGGGGCGGTCGTCGCGGTCGGGACGGGTGCGATCGCGCTCGGCACGGACCTGCGCGACGTGTGGCACCGCGTCGACGGGTGGGGGCACCTGCTCGGCGACCTCGGCTCGGGCTCGTGGATCGGCGCGCAGGGGCTGCGCGCAGCGGTCGCCGCGCACGACGGCCGGGACAACGGCGGCTCGACGGCGCTGCTCGCCGCCGCGACGGAGCGCTTCGGGCCCGTCCCGACGTGGCCGGGCCGGCTCTACACGCGCGCCGACCGTGCCCAGGTGCTCGCGTCGTTCACGCCCGACGTCGCCGCGGCCGCGCACGACGGCGACACCGTGGCCCGCCAGGTCCTCGCCGGCGCGGGCACGCACCTCGCGACGACGCTCGCGGCCGCGCTGGTCGACGGCGTCCCACCGCTCGCCGCGGCGACGGGCGGCGTGCTCGCGATCGGGCCGCTGCTCACGGGCGCGTTCCGGGCGCGCCTCGCGGTGCTGCGGCCCGACGTCGAGCTCGTGGACGCCGCCGGGACGCCGCTCGACGGCGCCCTGCACCTCGCCGCGCGGCTCGCGACCGAGCCGGGGGCCGTCGTCGGGCACGCACCGTGGCTCACGCTCGGCACCCCGCACGCCCCGCCGACAGACCCGACCGACCCGTCCGACCCGACCGACCGCGCGCCGGACCCGGCGCCCGCCGACCCGCACCCCACCGAGGAGGACTGAATGGCCGCCGACGGTCTCGTCCGCATCCGTCAGTCGCTGCCGAACCTGCGACCCGCCGAGGCGCGCATCGCCGAGGCCGTGCTCGCCGACCCGGCGGCCGTCGTCGGGAAGACGATCACCGAGCTCGCGACGCTCGTCGGGACGTCGCAGGCGACGGTCGTCCGGTTCTGCCGCGCGGTCGGGTACGCGGGCTACCCCGAGTTCCGGATCGACCTCGCGCAGGCGACGAGCCGGCGCGCCGTGGAGCAGGAGCGCGCGAACGTCGCGCACGGCGAGATCGACCCGGAGGACACGCTCCAGGACGTCGTCACGAAGATCGCGTTCCACGAGGCCCGCACGATCGAGGAGACGGCGCGCATGCTCGACCTCGACGCGCTGGAGCAGGTCGCGGAGGCGGTCGCGCAGGCGACGCGCATCGACCTGTTCGGCGTCGGGTCGAGCGGGCTCACGGCGCAGGACCTCGCGCAGAAGCTCCAGCGCATCGGCCTCGTGTGCTTCGCGTCGCCCGACCCGCACGTCCAGCTCCAGTCCGCCGCGCTGCTCGGCCCCGGCGCGGTCGCCGTCGGCGTCTCGCACAGCGGCCTCACGGTCGAGACGAACGACGCCCTGCGGATCGCGCGCGAGCGCGGCGCCACGACCGTCGCGGTGACGAACTTCCCGGAGTCCCCGCTCGTCGCGCACGCCGACGTGGTGCTCACGACGACGGCGCGCGAGACCCAGTTCCGGTCCGGCGCGCTGTCGAGCCGCATCGCGCAGCTCGCGCTCGTCGACTTCCTGTTCGTACGCGTCGCCCAGCGCCTGTTCGACCGCACGACGGCGAACCTGCGCGCGACGTACGAGGCCGTGCAGCCGCACCGCCTCGGCTACGACCGCAAGGCGCGCGCGTGAGGGTGCGGGAGCACGCGGCCGGGTTCGAGCTGCGCACGGACCTGCTGACGCGCGTCGCGCAGGCGCACGACGCGTCGCACTACCTGCTGCGGCCGGAGGTCGTCGTGCGCGCGCACGACCGCGACGGCGTCGTCGCCGCGATGCGCGAGGCGACGCGGCGCGGGCTGCCGGTGACGTTCCGCTCGGGCGGCACGAGCCTGTCCGGTCAGGCGTCGGGCGGCGGGGTGCTCGTGGACACGCGCACGCGCTTCACGCGCGTCGAGGTGCTCGACGGCGGCGAGCGCGTCCGGTGCGAGCCCGGCGCGACGCTGCGGCTCGTCAACGCGCACCTGCTGCGGCACGGGCGCCGGCTCGGGCCCGACCCGGCGAGCGAGATCGCGTGCACGATCGGCGGGGTCGTGGCGAACAACTCGTCGGGCATGTCCTCGGGCACCGCGCGCACGGCGTACCGGACGGTCGAGGCGATGACGGTCGTGCTCGCGAGCGGGACGGTCGTCGACACGGGTGCGCCCGACGCCGACGCGCGTCTGCGCGCGGCCGAGCCCGCGCTGCACCGCGGGCTCGCGGAGCTGCGCGACCGCGTGCGGGGCAGCGCGGCGATGCGCGCGGAGGTCGAGCGCCAGTTCTCGATGAAGAACACGATGGGCTACTCGGTCAACGCGTTCGTCGACCACGACGAGCCGGTGAAGATCCTCGAGCACCTGATCGTCGGCAGCGAGGGGACGCTCGGCTGGGTCGCGGACGTGACGTTCCGGACGGTGCCGCTGCTCGCGCACGCCGCGACGACCCTCCTCGTGCTCGACTCGCTGGAGCACGCGACGGACGCGCTCGTGCCGCTCGTCGCGTCGGGCGCGGAGGCGATCGAGCTGCTCGACGCGGCCTCGCTGCGCGTCGCCGCGGCCGACCCGGCCGCCGACCCGTCGATGCGGTCGCTGGCCTCCGGGGCGGGCATCCAGCACCAGACCGCGCTCCTCGTCGAGTACCGCGCCGCGACCCCGGACGGTCTCGCGCCCTTCCAGGAGGCGGCGCGCGACGTCGTCGGCTCGCTCGCCGGGTCCCTCGCCGTGCCCGCGACCGTGACGACCGACGCCGCGACGCGCGAGCGGCTCTGGCGCGTGCGCAAGGGCCTGTACACGGCCGTCGCGGGCGCGCGGCCCCCGGGCAGCACCGCGCTGCTCGAGGACGTGGCCGTGCCCGTCGCGGACCTCACCGCGACCGTGCGCGACCTCGGCGCGCTCTTCGAGCGCCGGGGCTACGGCGACGCCGTGACGTTCGGGCACGCGAAGGACGGCAACCTGCACTTCATGATCACGCCGCGCCTCGGCGACCGCGCCGAGCTCGACCGGTACGCCGCGTTCAGCGACGACCTCGTGGACCTCGTGCTCGGCCACGGCGGCACGCTCAAGGCCGAGCACGGCACGGGCCGCATCATGGCGCCGTTCGTGCGGCGGCAGTTCGGCGACGACCTCTACGCCGTCATGCGCGAGGTCAAGCGCCTGTTCGACCCGGCGGGCCTGCTCAACCCCGGCGTCCTCATCACCGACGACGACCACGAGCACCTGCGGCACCTCAAGGTCGAGTCGTCCGCGGGCGGCGACGACGCGCCGCTCGTCGACCGGTGCGTCGAGTGCGGGTACTGCGAGCCGGGCTGCCCGTCACGGACGGTCACCACGACCCCGCGCCAGCGCATCGCGCTGCTCAAGGAGATGGCCGCCGCGCCACCCGCCGAGCGGCGCGAGCTCGAGCGGCAGTACGCCTACCAGGGCGTCGAGACGTGCGCCGCGGACTCGCTGTGCGTCCAGGCGTGCCCCGTGGGGATCGACACGGGCGTCGTCATGAAGGGCCACCGCGCGCGCTCGCAGCCGCGCGTCGTGCAGCGTGGGGGAGCGGCCGCCGCCGAGCACTGGGGGTCCGTGGTCACGGGCCTGCGGGGCGCGCTCGGCGTGGTCGAGGCGCTCCCGACGCCGCTCGTGCGCGTCGCGTCCGAGGTCGCGCGCTCGGTCGTCGGGGCGGACGTCGTGCCGCGCGTCGACGCCGACCTGCCCGGCCCGGGGCCGCGCCGCGGGACCACGGCCGTCGTGCCCGACGGCGGCGCCACCCCCGCGCGCGCGGTGCTGTTCGCGTCGTGCACGGGCGAGCTCTTCGCACCCGCGGACGGCGGCCTCCCGGCGGGCGCGGGCGGTGGCGACGGCGCGAGCCGCCCGGTCGGGGCCGAGGCGGCGCTCCGGGCGCTGTGCGAGCGTGCGGGCGTCGGGCTCGTGGTTCCCGACGGGATCGGCGGGCTGTGCTGCGGCACCCCGTGGTCGTCCAAGGGCCTGCCCGACGGCGCGGCGGCCATGGCCCGCAAGGTCGTGGACGCGCTGTGGGTCGCCACGCGCGAGGGCGCGCTGGCCGTCGTGAGCGACGCGTCGAGCTGCACGCACGGGCTCGCCGAGACGGCGCGCCACCTCACCGGGACGGACCCGCGCGACGAGCGGGCGCGCGAGCGCTTCGCCCGGCTGCGCGTCGTCGACGCCGTGACGTTCGTGCGCAGCGACGTGCTGCCGGCGCTCGCGGCGCGGGGGGTCGACGTCGCGAGGGTCGGGGACGTCGTCGTGCACCCCACGTGCGCGACGGTGCACCTGGGCGCCGTGGACGACCTGCGGGCCGTGGCCGAGGCGGTCGCGGACCGCGCGACCGTGCCCGCCGCGTGGGGGTGCTGCGGGTTCGCGGGCGACCGCGGCATGCTGCACCCCGAGCTCACGGCGGGCGCGACGCGCGCCGAGGCGGACGAGGTCGCGGCGCGCGCGGCCACGCTCCCGGGCGGCGCGTTCGACGCGCACGTGTCGAGCAACCGCACGTGCGAGATGGGCATGACGCGCGCGACCGGCCAGGACTACGTGCACGTCCTCGAGCTGCTCGAGGTCGCGACCCGGACGTCCCCCGCGGCGCCGCGCTGACGCCACGCCGACGATCTGCCAACTTTTGATTGACACGCGACAAAAGCCTCGTAGGATGACGACCGGGTGGTAGGTGAACCACCCGACACACCGTGGGACGCGTTCCCCCGCACGAGGACGTGCGAGAGGACCCGCTCGACGACGAGACGAGGAGGAGCCGACGCCGGGCGCCGTTCGAGGCCCGAACCAGGACAGACGAGGACGCAGGGGGCGCGCGCGGCCCCGACGACGGGGTCACGGGGGCGGCGAGCGCTGGCTGTCGCCGACTCGCTGCCGACTGCACCACCGCGGTGCGGCTCACCGGAGCCGTCCCGCCCATCCCTCGAAGGAGAGACGATGAGCAAGTCCACCATGACGCGTCGGAGCCTGATCCGGGCGCTCGCGACGTCGACCGTGGCCGTGGGCCTCGGAGCCGCCGTCGCGCCGACGGCCTCGGCCGCACCGAACCCGAACGCGGCCGCCGCCGCCGGGAGCAGCAACGGCAACGGCCGGCTCCTGCCCCCGAACAAGATCGGCATCCAGCTCTACTCGATCCGCGACAAGGTCTCGAGCCTCGGGTTCCGGGCCGTCTTCGAGGAGCTCGCCGACATCGGCTACTCCGAGATCGAGTTCGCCGGGTACACGCAGGGCCAGGTCGGGCCGATCACCCCCGAGGAGATCCGCCAGCTCCTCGACGACAACGGGCTCAAGGCCGTGGGCTCGCACGTGAGCCTCACCGCGCTGCGCAACGACCTCCCGCGCCAGCTCGAGATCGCGAACATCCTCGGCATGCCGCACGTGGGCACCGCGAACGCCCCGTCGAACATCAACACCGTCGCGGGCTACCGCGCCGCCGCGGACGAGTTCAACGCGTGGGGCGCCCAGGCGAAGGCCGCGGGCCTCAAGCTCTACCAGCACAACCACGCGGGCGAGTTCGCGTTCGCCACCGACCAGCCGAACGTGCGTCTGTACGACGTGTTCTTCGAGAACACGGACCCGGACACGGTGTTCCTCGAGATGGACGTGTACTGGGCCTTCGTGGGCCAGCACCTCTACCCGGGCTTCGAGCCGATCGACTACGTGCGCGAGAACCCGCACCGGTTCCCGCTCCTGCACCTCAAGGACGGGGCGCGCAACGCGGCGAACCCGAACGGGTTCGACATCATCGAGTTCGACGCCGGCGACCTCCCGTACCGCGAGTTCCTGCGCGCCACCAAGGCCCGCGGCACCCGCTACGGCATCTGGGAGCAGGACAACGCCGCCACGACCGCGGTCCCGCCGAACCCGCTCGACTCGTTCGGCAACGCGCGCCGCAGCTACACGGCGATGTTCGGCCTGCGCGGCTGAGCCGCCCCGGCCGGGGCCCCGTCCGCACCCGCGGGCGGGGCCCTCGTGCGTCCGGGGCCTACGGTCGGGGCGCTCGCGTGTCCGCGGCCGCGGAGTCGCGCACGAACGCACGCAGGCGCGCGAGCACCGCGGGCGCGTCGTCGCCGCCGAGGAAGCCGTGGCTCGCTCCCGGCAGCTCGAGGAGCTCGCACCGGACGCCGTCGCGGGCGCAGGCGTCGGCGAGGGCGCGCGCCTCGGGGAGCAGGGCGTCCTGGTCGCCGACGGCGAGGAACGTCGGCGGAAGAGCCGAGGCGTCGAGGTCGAACCGCGGCGCGTCCGCGAGGTCCTCGACCCGCGTCCACGCGCGGAACGACGCCGCGGAGAGCGCGGGATCGGGGCCGCCGGGCCGGGCCGCGTCGAACGAGCCGAGCGTGAGGTCGAGGTTGGGGTTCGTCAGCGCGAGCCACGCCGGGGCGAGCGGCGTGCCGTGGGCGCGTCGTGCGGCGGCGACCGCGACGGTCCCGCCCGCGGAGTCCCCGACCAGCGCGAGGCGGCCCACGCCCTCGGCGGCGAGGAGCGCGAGCGCGGTGAGCGCGTCCTCGGCGGACTCGGCGAGCGACGCCTCCGGCGCGAGCCGGTAGTCGACCGCCACGACGGGTGCCGTCAGCGCGGTCGCGAGGCGTCGGCACGGGCCGTCCTGGAGCTCCAGGTCCCCGAGCAGCCCGTACCCGCCGTGCAGGAACACGACGGCCGTGCCGGCGTCCGACGCCTCGGGCACGTAGCGCCGCAGCCCGACGCCGTCCCGCGCCTCGTCGTGCACGGTCCCCGCGAACGGGAGCCGGGGGCGGCGCAGCGCCCGCTCGTGCGCGTCGCGGCGCAGCCGCGCGACCTGGGCGTCGTCCACGCGTCTATCCTCGCGCGCGGGCCGCTGCGGCGGCAGGGGCCGGGCGCGGCAGCGGGCGCACCTGGCCCGCGACCGCGAGCGACAGGACCGTCGCGGCGCAGATGACGAGGAGCGCGTGGCGCGCGCCCACGCCGTCGACGAGCAGCCCGAGCAGCGGCGGCGCGGTGAGCATCGCGACGGTGGAGAACGACGTCGCGACGGCCACGCGCGGCGCCGCGTGGGCGGGGTCGTCGGAGGCCGCCGCGATCGCGACGGGGTTCGCGAGGGCGGCGCCGCACCCCCACAGCACGATGCCGACCCAGGCGAGGGGCAGCGTGGGGGCGAGGCCGAACACGAGGAGCCCCACGAGCGCGGACGCGCCCGACGCGCGCAGCACCGCGACGCGGCCGAACCGGTCGATGAGGCCGGTCCCGGCGAACCGGAACACCGTCATCGCGCCGACGAACGTCCCGTAGGCGACGGCGCCGAGCGCCTCGCGCACGTCGAACCCGTCGACCACGGCGATGGAGAGCCAGTTGCCCGCCGACCCCTCGGACAGCGACGACGCGAGGAGCACGAGGCCGATGAGCAGCGTCCGCGGCTCGCGCCACGCGGCGAGCGCCGCGCGGAACCCGGCACCGCGCCGCGGCGCGACCACGGGCACGTCGTCGTCGGTCGCGTCCGCGGCGGCCGGTGCGTCCGCGCGGGCGGCCGCGGCCCGCTCGGGGGCGAGGGCGGTCGCGGGCGCGATGAGCAGGGCCCGCACGGCGGTGACGACGAGCGTCACCACGACGACCTGCACGGCGATGCCGACGTGCGCCCAGGAGAACGCGGCAGCGACGAGCGCCCCGCACGCCGCGCCGATCGAGAACGCGGCGTGGAAGTGGGGGAGGATCGCGCGCCCCACGTGCTGCTCGACGGACGCCGCGCAGATGTTGATGGGCACGTTGGTCAGCGCGCCGCACATCCCGTTGAGGAACGCCCCGACGGCGAAGACCCCCACGCTTCCCGTCGCCGTGCCGAGCGCGACGAGCCCGAACCCGACGACGTTGGCCGTCGTCGCGACCACGAGCGTCGTGCGGCTGCCGAACCGTGCGACGACCGCGCCCGTGGCGACCACCGCGGTGAGCGTCCCGACGCCGCCGACGACGAGCAGCGCGCCGAGCTGGCCGGAGCTCAGCCCGAGCGCCTCGCGGACGGACGGGAGCCGGCTCATCCACGAGGTGCCGATGACGCCGAACAGCGCGAACTGCACCATGAGCGCCCAGCGGGCGCGCACGAGGACCGCACCCGGCGTCAGGGCAGGGTCGGGCGCGGAAACCGATGGGTTTGTTGACACTTGCCGCAGTCTACGGATGCGCGCCCCTGCGGCGCCGCCGGATTCCGCGGCCGCCGGTCAGAGACGGACGGTCCCCGCGACGCACGTCACGCTCGCGCCGCCGACCCAGACCGTGCCGGCGTCGTCGCGCGTGACGTGCACGCGGCCGGCGCGTCCGAGGGCGGCTCCCTGCGCGGCGACGTACTGCTCCGGGAGGCGCCCGTCACGGCCGAGCCACTGGCCGACGACGGCGTTGAGGCTGCCCGTGACCGGGTCCTCGGGGATGCCCATGCCGAGCGCGAACCCGCGCACCTCGACCGCCGCGCCGTCCGGGCCGCCGTCGTCGCCGTAGAGGCCGGCCACGCCGACGGACAGGTCCGGGCGCTCGGCGCGCAGCCGGGACCAGTCGGGCGCGAGCCGGGCGACGCGCTCCGCGGAGTCGAGCAGCACGACGCGCCACCCCGGCCCGTTGTCGAGCACGCGGTGGTCGAGCACCGCGTCCTCCGGGACGCCGAGGGCTGCGACGACCGCCGCGAGCTCGTCCGCGGGCAGCGGCTCGTCCGACAGCAGCGCCGGTGCGGCGAACGCGAGCCGGGACGGCCGGTCGGAGCCGGAGTCGGTCTCGGCGCCCTCGCGCCGGATCGTCACGAGGCCGACGCCGCACTCCTGCACGACGACGTCGCGCGCCCGCGCCTGGCCGCCCGCCTCGAGCCACGCGTGGCACGAGCCGAGCGTCGGGTGGCCGGCGAAGGGCAGCTCGCCACCGGGGGTGAAGATCCGCAGCCGGTAGTCGGCGCCGCCGGCCGCGCCCTCGGGGCCGGGCGGGAGCAGGAAGGTCGTCTCGGAGAGGTTGGTCCAGCGCGCGAACGCGGCCATCTGCTCGTCCGTCAGGCCCTCGCCGTCGAGCACGACGGCGACCGGGTTGCCGCGCGTGGGCACGTCCGTGAACACGTCGACCTGCGCGAACGGCCGGGACGCGGTGCGGTCGGCGATGTCGCCGTGGCGTGCGCTCATGGGCCGAGCGTACGTCGGCGGCTGTGGCTCCACTTTTGCCGACCGAGCGACGGAAGTTGTAGACATGCCGATGAAACGCGGGCTAGATTATCCAGCGTTGTCATCGACGGGGACGGCAGGGTGCGGCGAGGGGGGCGGCTAGGGCTACGCTCCGTCGAACTCGATGTGTTACCGAGAAGGAGCAACGATGCTCGAACGCACCAGCCTGCCGGCGTCCCGCCGGATCAGGTACCGACGCGGCGCGGCCGCCCTGACCCTCGGCGCGGTCGTCGTCGCGGGCTGGGCCGTCCCCGCCGCGGCCGATCTTCCGGAGCAGGAGCCCGGCGTCACGCTGCGGACCTTCCAGCTCGCGCAGGACCCCGGAGCGGTCTGCACCCTGAAGTCCGGCCAGACTCCGAACGTCGACAAGCTCATGCCGACCATCGACTGGTCGACGGCCGAGCAGTTCGGCGCGGAGGACAACTTCATCTCGCAGGTGAGCGCCAACCTGCACGTCCCCGCCGACGGCCAGTACCAGTTCCGTGTGACCAACGACGACGGCGCGCTCGTCTACATCGACGGCCAGCTCGTCCTCGAGAACGACGGGCCCAACGACTCGACCTCCGTCGAGGGCAGCGTCGCGCTCACCGCGGGCGTGCACGACCTGCGGGTCGACTACTACGAGGGCGGCTACAACCAGCGCCTCACGCTCGCGTGGAAGACGCCGGGCAGCTCCACCTTCCAGGTGATCCCGACCTCGGCGCTCAGCACCGAGGCCGGCGTCGTGCGCGTGACCGCGCCCGGCTACAAGTACTGCGAGGGCGCGACCGACACCGCGGGCGACGGCCTGCGCCTCGACTCGGTCAACCCCAACTACGAGCTCGTGAACCTGCGGCCCGAGGGCTTCGAGCCCAAGGTCTCGGGTCTCGCGTTCACCCCGGACGACCAGCTCGCCGTCGTGACGACGGGCGAGGTCAGCTCCGGCGGCTGGCGCCCCGACCCGGTGTCCGGCGAGGTCTACTTCCTCGACGGCGTGCTCGACGCGCAGGGCCCCGAGGACGTCACGGCGACCCTCGTCGCGGACGAGCTGCTCAACCCCATGGGCATCGAGGTCGTCGAGGACTCGATCTTCGTCTCGGAGCGGTACCAGCTCACGCAGCTCACCGACCCCGACGGCGACGGCTTCTACGACCAGCACACGAAGATCGCGGAGTGGCCCGACGGCGGCAACTTCCACGAGTTCGCGTTCGGCCTGATCCACGACGAGGACTACTTCTACGTCAACCTCTCCGTGGCCATCGACAACGGCGGCGCGACGACCAACCCGCAGCCCGCGGCCAACCGCGGCACGTCGATCAAGATCGACCGCGAGACGGGTGAGGTCACGTACGTCGCGGGCGGCCTGCGCACGCCGAACGGCATCGGCTTCGGACCCGAGGGCGGGATCTTCGCGACCGACAACCAGGGCGCGTGGCTGCCGGCCAACAAGCTCATCCACATCCAGCCGGACCGGTTCTACAACCACTACACGAACCCGGCCGGGCCGTTCGACGCGAACCCCGTCTCCCCGCCGGCCGTGTGGCTCCCGCAGAACGAGATCGCCAACTCCCCGGGCAACCCGATCCTCGTGCAGGACGGCGAGTTCGCGGGGCAGATGCTCCTCGGCGACGTCACCTACGGCGGCATCCAGCGCGCGTTCCTCGAGAAGGTCGACGGCGAGTTCCAGGGTGCGGTCTTCCGCCACACCGCGGGCCTCGAGGTCGGCGTGAACCGCGTCATCTACGGTCCCGACGGCGCGCTGTACGCCGGCGGCACCGGTGAGGGCGGCAACTGGGGCGAGTCCGGCAAGCTCCGGTACGGCCTCCAGAAGCTCGTCCCCGTCAACGAGGACTCCTTCGACATCAAGGAGATGCGCGTCGTCGAGGGCGGCTTCGAGATCGAGTACACCGACCCCGTCTCGGACGAGGTCGTGGACAAGCTCGCCGAGGCCTACCAGGTCAAGCAGTGGCGCTACGTGCCCACGCAGCAGTACGGCGGGCCCAAGGTCGACGAGCAGCCGCTGTACGTCTCCGACGCCCAGGTCTCCGAGGACCGCACGACCGTCACGCTGACGATCGACGGCCTCAAGCCGGGTCACGTGGTGTACGTCCGCTCGCCGCGCCCGTTCGCCTCCGCGAGCGGTGCCGAGCTCCTCAGCACCGAGGCCTGGTACACGCTCAACTCGCTCCCGGGCTACGTCGCGCCGACCGAGCGCGGCTGGTACGAGGCCGAGCTCGCGCAGCCCCTCGGCGGGTCGAGCATCGCGTCCGACCACAGCAACTACTCCGGCTCGGGCTTCGCGGCCGGCATGACGAACGTCGGCTCCGGCCGCACGTTCACGGTCACCGTCCCGGAGGCGGGCACCTACCCGGTGCACGTGCGCTACGCGAACGGCATCCACCCGTACAACGAGCTGCGCGCCAAGAACGTGTCGCTGCACGTCAACGGCCAGGACCTCGGGCAGTGGAACTTCCCGACGACCGGGAGCTGGAAGGACTGGGGCGTGCAGACGCGCGACCTCGAGCTCCAGGCCGGCGCGAACAGCATCACGCTCGTGTACGAGAACGGCGACGAGGGCAACATCAACATCGACGTGCTCTCCGTCGGCGACACCGTCGACATCTGCTCGCCGGGCGACGTCGAGGACGGCTACACCGCCCTCTTCGACGGCACCCTCCAGAGCCTGCAGGACGGCTGGCGCATGGCCGGTCCGGGTGGCTTCGGCCGCCAGGACGACTGCTCCATCCGCGGCGAGGGCGGCATGGGCCTGCTCTGGTACGACGAGGAGCTCGGCGACAGCTACAGCCTCAAGCTGGACTGGAAGCTCGTGAAGGACGACAACGGCGGCGTGTTCGTCGGGTTCCCGCACCCGGGCGACGACCCGTGGGTGGCCGTCAACCAGGGCTACGAGATCCAGATCGACGCGACCGACGCCGACGACCGCACCACCGGCGCCATCTACACGTTCCAGGGCGCCGACCTGGAGGCCGTCGCGGGCGCGCTGAACCCGGTCGGCCAGTGGAACGCGTACGACATCCGCGTCGAGGGCGACCGCATCCGCGTCTACCTCAACGACGTGCTCGTCAACGACTTCACGAGCACCGACCCGGCACGGCTGGTCAACAGCTTCGTCGGCATCCAGAACCACGGCGGCGGCGAGATGGTCAGCTACCGCAACATCCGGTTCAAGGCGCTGACGGACGAGCCGGTCGAGGAGCTCGCGATCTCGACGACCGTCCAGACCCGCTGCCTCGCGGGCAAGGTCTACGTCGCGGTCCGCGCCACGAACGACGACACGGTGCCGGCGGACATCACGCTCACGACCCCGTTCGGCACGAAGACGGTGACCGGCGTCGAGCCGGGCGCCTCGGCGTACCAGTCGTTCGCGACGCGTGCGGTCTCGGTCGAGGCGGGCTCCGCGCAGGTGTCCGCATCGGGCGACGGGCGGACGTTCGAGACGGACGCCGCGTACGACGCCGTGAGCTGCGGCTGACCGACCCGTCCCGGGGCGGGTGGCTGATCCGCCCGCCCCGGGACGCACCACGGGGGACGCGAAGGGCGGGGGCGGCGGCACGAGCCGCCCCCGCCCGACGCGTCCGCAGACCCTCTCAGCACCTGGCGACGCGAGGCCGGAGCGTGGTCCGACGGCGCTCCGACCTCGCGTAGGGTGCTCACCTCTCGTCGGCGCCCCGCGCGCCACCGACCCACCGACGTTCTCGACGAGGAGGACAGCCATGGCGCTCGGACGCCTGCTCCACCGCACCGGCCGGCTCGCCGCGCGCCGTCGCGCCGTCGTCCTCGCGGTCTGGGCCGTCCTCCTCGTCGTGGGCGCCGTGCTCGGCGGCGCCGTCTTCGACCGGACGAGCGACATCGAGCCCGCACCCGCCGGGAGCGAGTCCGCGCTCGCGGCCGAGCGGCTCGACGCGCTCGCTCCCGAGGGCGAGACCGTCGTCGCCGTGCTCTCCGGGCGCGACTACTTCTCCACCGACCTCGTCGCCCAGGCGAGCGAGGTCCTCCACGGCGTCCGCTCGACGCCCGGCGTCGTCGACGTCTTCGACGCCTACACCGGCGGCGGCCTCATCGCCGACGACGGTCAGGGCTCGCTCGTCGTCGTCGAGCTGGACCCGGCGCTGTCCGACGACGACGCGCTCGCCCTCGCGCACGACGTCGCCGACTCGCTGCGCACCATCGACACGCCCGAGGTCCTCGTGGGCGGCCCGCTGCTCGCCGAGGAGGCGTTCGTCGAGCAGGCGATCACCGACGCCGCGATCGGGGAAGGCGTGGCCGTCGTGGTCCTGCTCGTCCTCCTCGTCGTCGTGCTCGGCGGCCTGCGCGCGGGCCTCGTGCCCCTCCTCACCGCCCTCGCGGCGATCGCCGTCGCGCTGCTCGTGCTCAGCGGACTGCTCGGGATCGTCCCCGTCAACGAGTTCGCGGTGAACGTCGTGACGCTGCTCGGTCTCGGCCTCACGGTCGACTACAGCCTCCTCGTGCTCGCGCGATTCCGCGAGGAGCGCGCCGCGGCCCCCGACGTCGCGACCGACGAGCTCGTCGGCCGCACGCTCGCCACCGCCGGCCGGGCCGTCCTCGCGTCCGGCCTCGCCGTCGCGATCGCCCTCACCGGCCTGCTCCTGCTCGGTGACCCCCTCCTGTCCGGCATGGCCGTCGGCGGCGCCGTCGTCGTGCTCGTCGCGACCGCCGCCGGGCTCACGCTCGTGCCCGCGCTCGTCGCCACGTGGCACCGCGCCATCCCCGCGCCCGGCGCCCGCACCTGGTCGCACCCGTGGACCGGCCGTGGCGGCGCCGGGACCCTCGGCCGCCTCGCCCGCACCGCCCAGCGCCACGCCGTGCTCGTCACGCTCGGCGCCACCGCGTTCCTCCTCGCGCTCGCCGCCCCGCTCGGGTCGCTCACGCTCGGCAGCTCCGAGGTCCACTCGCTGCCCGCCGACGCCGAGGCGCGCCTCGCCGCCGACGCCTCCACGACCCGCTTCGCCGACCTCGGCGTCGCGCCCGTCACCGTGCTCGTCGACGCACCGCTCGACGACGACGTCGCCACCTACCTCGACCAGGTCTCCACCCTGCCCGGCGTCGACGACGCCCTCCAGGACACCGGCTACCCGCCCGAGGTCACCGTCGTCGACCTCACGCCCGACGTCGGCCCCGGCGGAGACGCGACCGCCCAGGAGGCGCAGGACCTCGTCCGCGCCGTGCGCGCCGTCGACACCGACCTCGACGTCCGCGTCGCCGGACCCGCCGCCGAGGTCGTCGACACGCAGGCGCACCTCGCGCAGCGCCTCCCGGTCGCCGCCGGCGTCGTCGTCCTCGCGACCTTCCTCCTGCTGTTCCTGCTCACCGGTTCACTCGTCGTGCCGCTCAAGGCGCTCGTGCTCAACCTGCTCACGCTCGGCGCGACGCTCGGCGTGCTCGTCTCCGTGTTCCAGCACGGCGTCGGTGCCTCGCTCCTCGGGTTCGAGCCGTGGGGCGCGCTCGACGTCACGACACCCCTGCTCATCGGCATGCTCGTGTTCGGTCTGTCCACCGACTACGAGGTGTTCCTCCTCGCGCGCACGGCCGAGGAGTGGCGCGCACGCACGCCCGGCGAGGATCCTCGCTCCGCGAACGACCGGGCGGTGCTCCGCGGCATCACCGCGTCCGGCCCCGTCGTCACGACGGCCGCGGTCGCCATCGGCATCGTGTTCCTCGGCTTCGCGGCGGGCGAGCTCGTCGCGATGAAGGAGGTCGGCGTCGGGATGGCCGTCGCCGTGCTGCTCGACGTCACCGTGGTGCGCGGGCTCCTGCTCCCCGCGACGATGACGCTCCTCGGGCGCTGGAACTGGTGGCCGTCGTGGCGCGACGGTGGGAGTTCGGGGCCGGGGCGGGCGAGGGCTCCGCGGGGGCGCGACGGGTCTACCATCCGCCGCTCGTCCCTCGCGGCTCCCGCCAGACCCGCCACGACCCGTCACACCCCCGCTCCGCCCTCGCCCTCGGCGTCCGGGGCGCCCTCGTCGGGTGTCGCGTCCGGTCCGGCATCGTCGGGTGCGTCGGCCGGTTCGGCGGCCGCTCCCGCGGCGCCGAGGTAGGCGCCGCGGGAGGGGGGCGTCAGGCGTCGCGCAGGACCTCGGTGACGAAGCGCGCGGAGCGCTCGCGGAGGCCGTCGACGCGGAGCTCGACGAACAGCTCGCGCATGGACTCGTCGTCGCCCATCTCGGTGCGCGTGGGGGCGCGGCGCACGTTCTGCGAGCAGAGGAACTCGGTGCAGATGAGCGTGCCGACGGTGTTGCCGCGGCGGCCGGCGGCGCCCGCGCGTCGCGCGACGTAGAGGCTGACGTCGTCGGTCACGACGACGTCCTCGCACCACGCGCACACGGCGCGCTTGCGCATGCCGCCCGTCTTGGCGTCGGTCGAGCGCAGCAGGACGCCGCGCGGCTCGCCGTCGACCTCGACCACGGCGTACGCGAGCAGCGGCGCCTTGCGGTCGCGCCACCCGAGGTAGTCGAGGCGGTCCCAGTCGAGCGCGTCGAGGTCGGGGAGGGTCGCCTGCGCGGCCTCGCGCTTGGAGGCGTTGACGAAGGACGCGCGGATCTGCTTCTCGGTCAGGGGGTTCATGGGTTCACGGCTTCCGTGTCGGTACGGGTCCCGCCCCGGTCCGGTGGCGCCGCGGCGCTCGGCCGGGCGCACGACGGCGAGAGGCCGCCGGGCGCGCGAGGGCGCCGCCGGAGGGGCGGGGATGACGGCGTGCCCGCAGCCGTCGGAGCCGAGACGGTGAGCGTTCCGGTGGTCGCCGCGCACGAGGGCGGCGACGCGCCCGGGTGTGCGGACGCCTGGTCGGCGTCGGGTGCTGGTCTCAGCGGGTGACGGTGCGGGAGGGGAGGGTGCCCGAGCAGGCCGTCATGGCCACCTCGCAGCCTGCGGTGCCGTGCATCCGCGTCTCCTCGTCCCGTGCGGCGCGCCGTCCGGCGCGAACCTGAACCGTGGTCGTGCCGTCCGGCACGACGGACGGCTGCCCTCGGCAACCGTCACTCTCGATGGTGCGCCTCCGGGGCGGCCCGCGTCAACGTGTTTGGCGCCGCGCCGCGCCCCGCCGGATGACCTTCGGCCCCGCGCGGGTGACGAACGCCCAGGTCGCGCGCAGGGTCGACGTGGCCAGACTCGGAGGCTCCGAGCCCCTGCCACCCGGAGGACCTTCCGTGCCCGTCGTGCCCGCGCAGCCGTCCGAGACCGTCGCCGCCCCGGGGGGCGAGCGCCTGGTGTCCGTGGAGGTGGTGGTGCCGTCCGGCGTCTTCTGGGCGGGCGACGCGCGGAGCGTGACCGTGCCGTCGGTGCAGGGCACGCTCGGGATCCTCGCGCGCCACGAGCCGGTCGCCGCGTCGCTCGCGGCCGGGCGCGTGCGGCTGCGGACACCCGACCGTCCGACGGCCGAGCTGCGCATCGGCGGCGGGTTCGTCGTCGTCGACCACGACGCGGTGACGATCCTCGCCGACGACGCGACCTGGGTCCCCGCCCGGTAGCCCGCTACGCGGGCTCGACCGTCCCGAGCTGCACGACGACGACGCGGTGCCCGTCGGGGTCGTTGACGTGCGCGTAGCGGTCGCCGGTCTCGGCGTCGGCGTCGGGCCCGACGAACGGCGTCACCCCGGCGGCGGCGAGCCGGTCGAGGGTCGCGTCGAGGTCGTCGACGTAGAGCACGAGGTTCGGGAGCCCGTGCCGCACGAGCGGGGTGCCGCCCTCAGGGAGCGGGACGAGCCACAGGCCCGGTTCGTCGACCCGTCCGGGACCGACGTGGAGGAGCGGGAACCCGTCCGTCTCGCCCCGGAACAGCGTGCGGAAGCCGAACCCGTCGGCCCAGAACGCGGCGCTCGCGTCGAGGTCGCGGCAGAGCAGGACGGTCCGGCCGATCGTCGTCGTCATGGCCCGAGCCTAGGGCGTCGCCGCCGCGCACCGGCGACCCCCGAGCGCGGGTCCCGGAGCCGCGCCCGACCGCCCGGGCGGACGTGCGCCGTCGGGCATACCGTGGACGCATGGCGACGGACGACGGCATCCGCAGGACGATCAGCGACCTCGTGGCCCAGGAGCGCGAGCTGCGCGAGCAGCTCGCGAAGGGCGAGATCAGCGGCGGGAAGGAGCACGAGCGGCTCCGTGCGATCGAGGTCGAGCTCGACCAGTGCTGGGACCTGCTGCGGCAGCGCGACGCAGCGCGCGAGTTCGGGAGCGACCCGGATGCGGCGACCGTCCGAGACCCCGGTACGGTGGAGAACTACCTGGAGTGATCGCCGCACGCGTCGACCCCGGGCCTCGTACCGACCTCAGAAGGAGAACGACATGACCACGACCAGCGAGCAGGCGGCCGAGAGCCCCCTCCCCACCGGGACGGAGGGCCGCGACATCCCCGGTCACGCGGGAGCGCTCGCGCGGTTCGTCGTCGCGTTCGCCCTGTTCGTCGGGGGTCTGGTCCTGATGGGGTCCGGCATGTCCGGGGTCGACGGCGGCGTGTGGCTCTTCGTCGGCGGCCTCCTCGCCGCGACGCTCGCGTTCGCCCTCCCGATGGCGGGCACGGGCACGACCGAGCGCTGACGCACCACGGCCGAGGCCGGGCTCCCCCGCCGGGAGCCCGGCCTCGGCCGCGTTCCGGGACGCTCAGCCGAGCGTGGCCCGCACCGCCTTGGCCGCCGCGACGAGGTGCTCGAGCGACGGCACGGTCTCCTCGTAGCGGCGGGTCTTGAGCCCGCAGTCGGGGTTGACCCACACGAGCGCGGGGTCGATCGCCGTCACGGCGAGCTCCAGCAGCTCGGTGACCTCCTCGGTGGAGGGCACGCGCGGGCTGTGGATGTCGTAGACGCCCGGCCCGATGCCGCGCGCGTACCCGGCCTCGCGCAGCTCGGGCACGATCTCCATGCGCGAGCGCGCCGCCTCGACCGACGTCACGTCGGCGTCGAGGCCGTCGATCGCGCCGATGACCTCGCCGAACTCCGAGTAGCACAGGTGCGTGTGGACCTGCGTCGCCGCGGCCACGCCCGACGTCGCGAGCCGGAACGCGCGCACCGACCAGTCGAGGTACGCCGGCTGGTCCGCGCGGCGCAGCGGCAGGAGCTCGCGCAGCGCGGGCTCGTCGACCTGCACGACCCCGATGCCGGCGGCCTCCAGGTCCGCGATCTCGTCGCGCAGCGCGAGGCCCACCTGGTTCGCCGTGTCGCCGAGCGGCTGGTCGTCGCGCACGAACGACCACGCGAGGATCGTCACGGGTCCGGTGAGCATGCCCTTGACCGGCTTCTCGGTGAGCGAGGCCGTGTACGCCGACCACTCGACCGTGATCGGCGCGGGCCGCGTGACGTCGCCCCACAGGATCGGCGGGCGCACGCAGCGCGAGCCGTACGACTGGACCCAGCCGTTCGCCGTGACGGCGAACCCGTCGAGGTGCTCCGCGAAGTACTGCACCATGTCGTTGCGCTCGGGCTCGCCGTGCACGAGCACGTCGAGGCCCAGCTCCTCCTGGAGCGCGACGACGCGCGCGATCTCCTCGCGCATCGCGACCGTGTAGTCCGCGTCCGAGAGCTCGCCCTTGGTCCACAGCGCGCGGGCGCGGCGGATCTCGGGCGTCTGCGGGAACGAGCCGATCGTCGTCGTGGGCAGCGGCGGCAGGTTCAGGCGCTCCTGCTGCGCCGCCGCGCGCTCGGCGTAGTCGCCGCGCGCGAAGTCCGCGTCCGTCAGCGCGGCCGCGCGCTCGCGCACCGCCGGCACGACGACGCCGCTCGCCGTGGCGCGCGACGCCACCGCCGCGCGGGACGCCTCGATCTGGGCCGCGACGGCGTCACGACCCTCCGTGAGCGCGCGGGCGAGCGTCGCGACCTCCCCGACCTTCTGGTCCGCGAATGCGAGCCAGTCGCGCAGGCGCGGGTCGAGCGTCGTGCCCGACGCCGTCCCCGCCTCGGCGAACGTCTCGTCCTCCACGTCGTGCGGCACGTGCAGCAGCGACGTCGACGTGCCGACCGAGACCGCGCCGGCGCCCAGGCCCTCGACGGCGTCGACGACCTCCAGCTTCGCCGCGAGGTCCGCGCGCCACACGTTGTGCCCGTCGACCACGCCCGCGACGAGCGTCTTGCCGGCGAGGCCGGGGACACCGCCGTCGGCGGCCGTCGGGACGGCGCCCTTGACGAGGTCGATCGCGATCGCGTCGACGTCGGTGCCCGCGAGCAGCGCGAGCCCGTCCCGCGCCGCCCCGCCGGCGGTCTCGGCACCGGCCTGGAGCCCGCCGAACGGCGCGGCGACGAGGATCGCGGGCCGCGCGTCCTGCGCCGAACCCGAGGTTGCGGCCGGGTTCGCGGACGAGTCCGGCGAAGGCCCCGGGTTCGGCACGGGGCGGAGGTCGGTCGCGAGGGCGCGGTATGCCGACGCCACCGCGGCGGCGAGGTCGGCGAACGGCACGTCGACCGAGTCGGTGACGAGGATCGGCTCGTCGAGCTGGACCCACGGCGCCCCGGCCGCGGCGAGGGCGCGCAGCAGGTCGGCGTAGGCGGCGACGACGTCGTCCAGGCGGTCGAGCGGCGAGTATCCGGCGGGCGCGTCGTCGGCGGCCTTGGACAGCGCGAGGAACGTCACCGGCCCGACGACGACGGGCCGCGTCACGACGCCCGCCTCCTTCGCCTCCACGAACTCGCGCACGACGCGGTCGTCGACGAACCGGACCGGGGTGTCCGGGCCGATCTCGGGGACGAGGTAGTGGTAGTTCGTGTCGAACCACTTGGTCATCTCGAGCGGGGCGTCGTCACCCAGGCCGCGCGCCACGGTGAAGTAGCCCGCGAGGTCGAGGCGCCCGTCGGCGTCGGCGAGGTGCGCGAACCGCGACGGGACCGCCCCGAGGGCCGCGGCGACGTCGAGCACCTGGTCGTAGTAGGAGAACGAGCCGGGGACGGACGCGTCGTCGGCGCCGAGGCCGAGGTCGACGAGCCGGCGCACGGTCGCGAGCCGCAACTCGCGGGCCGTGGCCTCGAGCTCGTCGGCCGACGTCGTGCCGGCCCAGAACGCCTCGACGGCCCGCTTGAGCTCGCGGCGACGTCCGATGCGGGGGTAGCCGAGCACGGTGCCGGCGGGGAAGCCGACCTGAATCTGGGTAGGGGAGGGTAGGGAAGTGGCCATGATCGAAACCTCTTGCTGGTCCTCGCGGACCGGTCAGACGGGCGTGCCGTGCGTGGCGGCGCCCGTCGTGGGCAGGGAGGTGCCGGTGACCCACGGCCCGCTGGCCAGGTCCGGGACGAGCGGGGCCGCGGCAGCGCTGGTGCTGCCGCCGGTCCCGCGCGACCCGCCGCCGAGGTGGACACCCTCGAGCAGGTCAAGAGCGGCGCGGTGCTTGTTGAAGGTGTACACGTGCAGACCGGGCGCACCGGCGTCGAGGACGCGCTGCGCGAGGTCGACCGAGTACGCGATCCCGTAGGCGTGCTGCGCCTCCGGGTCGGGCAGGGCGTCGAGCGCGTCCAGCAGGCGCTGGGGCGCGCGCACGCCCGTGAGCTCCTCGACGCGGCGGAGCCGCGCGGGCTCCGTCGTGGGCAGCAGCCCGGCGAGGATGGGGATCGTCACGCCGGCCGCGCGGGCCTCGGCGACGAAGTCGGTGTACGACGACGCGTCGTAGAAGAGCTGCGTGATCGCGAAGCTCGCGCCCGCCTGCTGCTTCTGCCACAGGCGGCGCACCTCCTGCGTGCGCGTCGTGCGGGCGGCCGGGTTGCCGTCGGGGAACGTCGCGACGGCGATCGTCAGCGGGCGGGCCGCGCCGCGCAGGGCGACGGCCGGGTCGGACGCGCAGCGCGACGCCTCGACCTCGCGCAGGAGCGCGACGAGCTCGGTCGACGACCGCACGCCGTCGGGCGCGGGCTGCCAGTCCGGCTGGTCGCGCGGGGGGTCACCGCGCAGCGCGAGGAAGCTGCGCACGCCCTCGTCGAGGAAGTCGGAGATGACCTCCTCGACGTCCTCGCGCGACGCGCCCACGCACGTGAGGTGCGCGATCGGCAGCACGGGCGTGCCCTGGAGGAGGCGCCCGACGACCTGGCGCGCGGTCGCGCGGTCCGTCCCGCCCGCGCCGTACGTGACGGACACGAAGTCGGGGTGCGTCGCGACGAGTCGGCGCGCCGTCTCCCAGAACTTGGGCGCCGCGTCCGGGCGGCGCGGCGGCATGAGCTCGAACGACACGGTCGGCCGTGCCGCCCCGCCGTGCGCCTGCCCGACGGCGTCCGCGACGCTCACGACGTCGCCCCGGGGGTGCGTGCGTGCGCGACCGTCGCCGGGCACGGGCGGCCCGGACGGTGCACGAAGGATGCCTCTGAGACCATGCGTCACTCCATCGACCCTGGCGTTAGCACCTTTGTCCTCGGGAGGCTTCCGTCGGCGGGTTGCTGCGGTGTCGTCGAGCCAGGACTCTCGACCGCTCTGGATGGTTGGCACGATCCTACGGCGCTTCCGCCATGCGGTCGAGGGTGCTCGCGTGCTGAGACGCCCGCTGGGGCGCCGTTCCTATGATGGGCGGTACGGACGGCCACGACCTGTCGGTCGGAGCGCTCAGGAGGAGCCCGATGAAGCACTCGTCCAAGCCGCGGCACCTCTCCCGGGAGGTCGACGGGGTGCGGGTCCACTTCCGCGAGGCCGGGGTGCCCTCGTCGACCGCGGTGCTGCTCCTGCACGGCTTCCCCGCCTCGTCCCACTCGTTCCGGGACGTGATGCCGGTGCTCGCCTACCACGCGTACGTCGTCGCCCCCGACCTGCCGGGATTCGGCTTCTCCGACGCGCTCCCGCCCGAGGAGTACTCGTTCGAGCGTCTGACGGACGTGACCGAGGCGCTCGTCGCGAGCCTGGGGATCGAGCGCTACGTCCTCTACGTCACCGACTTCGGCACCCCCGTCGGCTACTCGCTGGCGATGCGCGACCCGGGTCGTGTCCTGGGGCTGGTCGTGCAGAACGGCAACGCCCACGACGCAGGCCTCAACGACGCGTGGGACACGGCCCGGCGCTTCTGGGCCGACCCGACCCCGGAGAACCGGGCGGCGCTCCCGGACTGGCTGACCTTCGAAGGGACCCGGGACCAGTACCTCGCCGGATCGCCTCCGAGCGTCCAGGAGCTTCACCCGCCCGAGTCGTGGCACCTCGACTGGGAGCGGCTGTCGCGCCCGGGCATGACCGAGCTGCAGTTCCGGCTCTTCACGGACTACCGCTCGCACGTGGCACGCTTCCCCGCGATCGCCGCGTACCACCGGCGCCACCAGCCCCCGTGCCTGGTCCTCTGGGGGCGGTTCGACACGTTCTTCGACCTCCGCGAGGTCCTCGCCTACCACGAGGTCATGGAGACTCTCGCGGTGCACGTCTACGACGCCGGCCACTTCCTGCTCGAGACGCACGGCAGCGAGGTCGCCGCGCTCCTCGCCGCGTTCGTCGACGACGCGCTCGAGCGGGCGGGGTCCGCCGCGCGGCGGGCAGCCGGGTCGGCGGGAACCGACGCGCCGGACGCGCCGGCCCAGGTCTAGGGTGAGCCACGACCTCTCACCGACGCCGAGCGAGCACAGGAGCCCGCCGTGTACGCGACCCCGACCCGCCCGATGACCCAGGACGAGCTCGACCGGATCTGCCGGGTGTGGGCCGACTCCGGCAGCGACGACCCGACCGACCGGTGGCTCGAGCTCTGGGACGGCGGCGACGCCGACGACCACCCGGAGCAGCGCGACGCGATCGTCGCGATCGCGCGGGAGGTCGGCCTGGAGGTCGCGGTCGAGGACGGCGTCCTGCGCGTGCAGAAGACGCAGCAGCTCCACGACGAGATCGGCGCGCGCTGGATCTGAGAGCGCCGATCCTGGCGGCGCGCGGCGTTCAGGGGCCGAGCAACGCGGCCGGCACCACGGCGACCCCGTCCCTGCGGCGGTAGGCGTGCGGGCCGGGGGTGACGACGACTGTGTCGAGCAGGTCGTCGCCGATCCTGTCGCGCAGCCATGTGAGGTGCCGGACGTCATGGTCCGTGACCGTGGTCGCCAGCTTGACCTCGATCGCCAGGACCCGGCCGTCCGGACGCTCGACGATGATGTCGATCTCGTGCGCGCCGTCGGCCGTCCGGAGGTGACGTACCCGCGCCTCGGACCGTTCGGCATAGACCTGGACGTCCAGAGTGACGAGGTGTTCGAACAGCGATCCGAGCAAGGTCCCGTCGCGGAGGTTGGGGACAGGGCCTTCGCCGCCCCCGAGAAGCGCGGACTGGTCTGCACCGAGCAGGTGGGCGGCGAGACCGGGGTCCGCGAGTTGGTGCTTGGGTGCGCGTGCGAGCCGGGCGAGGTGGTTCCGGCCCGGGAGCCACGCTTCGACGGGATCGAGCATCCAGAGCTGTTCGAGCACGTCGCGGTACGCGGTCACGGTGCTCCGAGCGGGCTTCTCGGAGAGGCCGGGTGTGGCGGCGTCAAGGATTCGTTGGTAGGTAGCAGTCGTCGACGTCGCGGCTGCATAGGCGGTGAGCCACGCGCGCAGGACGCCGGGGCGACGCACGACGAGTCCTTGCTCGGGGAACGCCCTCGTGACGATCAGGTCGACGTATCCCTCGAGCCGGTGCCGCCGGGCGCGCGGTGCGAGGCCGTGGATGTCCGGGAACCCAGAACGCACGATCTCGTCGACGTAGTCACGTGTGCCGTGTCTCGACGACCCGGTGATCTCGGGCCGAGACCCGTTCAGCAGGTCGCCGAGGCTGACGGTGGGTTCTGCGAACCCTCGCTCCAGGAGGCTCATGGGACGCATGCGAAACGTGACGAACCGGCCTGCGCCCGAGTGGACGGGTGCTTCGAGGGGGACGGAGCTGCCGGTCAGCAGGTAGGTCCCGATGCCGTCGTCGACCGCTCGTCGGACCACGTCCCACGACTCCGGGACCCGCTGCCACTCGTCCACGAGCAGCGGGTGGTCTGCGGCGCGGATTCGTGCCGGGTCGCTGGCGAACAGCTCACGTTCGCGAGGATCGTCCAGGCGCATCACGGTACGGGCGCGTTGTTGCGCGGTGGCTGTCTTTCCCACGCCCTTCGGCCCGTGGAGCTCGATCGCCGGCAGCTCTGCGACAAGCTCGTCGAGCACGTCGTCGATGACGCGCCTGCGGTAGTCCATCACTGATCGGCTCCCTGGTGCTCGCGTGCTCCCGCCCCGGTAGGAAACCGACTCGGAGGCTCCTCGGCCTCCTACGCTACAGATCTCAGGACTTCTACGCTACGAATTTCAGGCTCTCCACGCTACAAATTTCAGGCACGCCACACGACAGATCCCAGACCCTGCTGCCCCGGGCGTTCCGGGTGCTCGCGTCCTCACCCTGCCGGTCTGCCGGAGGTCACGACCGGCGGCGCTCCGGCACGTGCAGGCGCCGCAGGAAGCGGTCGGTGCGCAGCGGCGGGCCGTGGCGGTCGCGCAGGGACACGACGACGACGGTCGCCGTCGCGAGCGGGATCGTCCACGCCGCGGGCTGGGCGAGCAGGGCGCGCACGATCCCGGGGAGGCCGCCGGCCGTCTCCCCGGCCGGGCCCGCGCCGTACCCCGAGGCGACGAGCGCGGACGACGCGAGCAGCGCCGCCGCGCACAGGACGGACCCCACGACCATGCCCGCGACGGCGCCGCGCGCGGTGAGGCCGCGCCACCACACGCCGAGCAGGATCACGGGCGACAGCGCGGACGCCGCGAAGACGAACACCGTCCCGACGCTCGTCACGAGGCCCTGGGGGATGGTGACGAGCGCGAACGCGAGCGGGATGAGCGTGCACGCGACCGCCGACCAGCGGAACGAGCGCACGGTGCCGCCGACCAGGTCCTGGCTCACGACGCCCGCGAGCGCCACGACCAGACCGGACGACGTGCCGAGGAACGCGGCGAACGCCCCGGCGACGACGAGCGCGGCGAGCAGCTCGCCGCCGACCCCGGGCACGAGGCGCGTGGGCAGCTCGAGCACCACGGTGTCCGCGACGCCGGGCCGCGCGAGGTCGGGCGCGACGACCCGGGCCACGAGGCCGAGCGTGCTCGACACCATGTAGAAGACGCTGATCATGACGAGCACGACGACGGTCGTGCGGCGCGCGGACCCGCCGTCGGGCGAGGTGTAGAAGCGCACGAGGACGTGCGGCAGCCCGGTGGTGCCGAGCAGCAGCGCGAGGAGGAGCGACGCGGTCGCGTACGCGTCGAGGCCGCCCGGTCCGGCGTCGTGGGGGAACACGGTGGCCGGGTCGAACGTGACGGCGGCGCCGCCGGGCTCGAACGCGCCGCCGAGCGCCATGAGCACGAGCACGAGCGGCAGCGTGAGCGCGGTGAGCTTGACCCAGAACTGGAACGCCTGGACGAACGTGATGGAGCGCATGCCGCCCGCCGCGACGACGGCGCTCACGACGACCGCGATCCCGACCGACCCGACCCATGGCGGCACGGGTGCGACGGCGGTGATGACGAGCGCGGCGCCGTGGAGCTGCGGGACCACGTAGAGCCACCCGATGACGAGCACGAGCACGCTCGTGACGCGGCGCGCGACGACGGAGTCGAGCCGGGCGTGGACGAAGTCGGGGATCGTGTAGGCGCCGCTGCGGCGCAGGGGCCCGGCGACGAACAGCAGCACGAGCAGGTACCCGGCCGCGTACCCGACGGGGAACCAGAACGCCTCGGCGCCCGAGAGCAGCACGAGGCCGGACAGCCCGAGGAACGTGCCGGCGGACAGGTACTCGCCGCTGATCGCGGCCGCGTTCCACACGGGGCGCACGGTCCGCGACGCGACGAAGAAGTCGCTCGTGGTGCGCGAGACCCGCAGGCCGTAGAACCCGATGAGGCCGGTCGCGACCAGGAGCAGCGCGACGCCCACGAGGGGCAGTGCGGTGCTCACGGCGCACCGCCGTCGTCGGGGCCGGCGGCGCCGTCGGCGAGCGCGGCGTACCGGCGCTCGTTGCGCGCCGCGGTGACGGCGAACACGACGCCGAACGCGACGATCACGGGGTAGAACCCGTAGGCGTGCACGAGCCAGGGGAGCGGGACGCCCAGCACGACGACCTGGTCGAGCGCGGGGACCGCGGACATGGTGAGGGTGAGCAGCGCGACGACCGCGAGGAACGACACCACGCACGCGAGGCCGAGCCGCAGCTGCGCCCGCACGAGCCCGCGCGTGTAGTGGCTCGCGCCGTCGTCGGCGTCGTCCGTGCGGGCGGGAGGCGTGCCCGACGGCGCCACGGCCCGGGCGGGGTCCGTGCCGCCCGGCGGGGGGTCCGTCGAGCGGACGCGCACGCGCGGCGCCGGGCGCGGGGTCGGCGCGGGGGCGGGCAGGCGGCCGTCCCCGGGGTGGCCCGACGCGCGGTCCGGGGGCCGGGGTGGTCCGTCGTCGGGGGAGGGGCCGGGCCCGGTCACGACGGTCCCCGGTGCGGCCCGAGCAGCGCCTCGCGCACGGCGGGGACCATGCGGCGGCTCACCGGCACCTCGTGCCCCGCGACGACGAGCGCGGGCTGCGTGCCGCCGAACCGCGCGGCCGTCACGGCGCTGCGGTCCACGAGGTAGGACCGGTGCACGCGCAGGAACCCGGCGGGCGCCCACCGCTCCTCGAGGTCGGACAACGGCTCGCGCACGAGGAACTGCTCGGTGTCCGTGACGAGCCGCGAGTAGTCGCCCTGCGCCTGCACCCACCGCACGGCGCTGCGCCGCACGACCCGCGTCGTCGTGCCCACCGTCACGACGACCGTCTCGTCCTCCGGCGGCGCCGACCGCCCGCTCCGCGCCGGGGGTGCGGCGCTCGCGGGCGCCGGCCCTGCGCCGTCGGGCGAGCGCCCGGAGGCGGTGCGGTCGGACACGCGCTCGACGACGCGGTCGACCGCGCGCGTGAGGCGCTCGCGACGCACCGGCTTGAGCACGTAGTCGACGGCCTCGACGTCGAACGCCTCCAGGGCGCGCGCCTCGTCCGCGGTGACGAACACGACGGCGGGCCGGTCCGCGAAGCGGGAGAGCGCGCGGGCGAGGTCGAGACCCGTCAGGCCCGGCATGTGGATGTCGAGGAACGCCGCGTCGACGGCGCGCGTCGAGAGCTCGCGCAGGGCTTCCGACCCGGACGAGACGCCGTGCACGGTCCGCACGCGCGGGTCGCGCCGCAGCAGGGCGACGAGCTCGTCGAGCACGGGACGCTCGTCGTCCGCGACGAGCACGTCGAGCGCGGCGGCGGGACCGCCCTCCGCGGGGCGGGACCGGTCGGGGACCGTCACGGCACGCTCACCTCCGTCTCGTGCAGCGGCTGGGACCGGGGCACGCGCAGGCGCACGAGCGTGCCCGAGCCGGGGGCGGTCTCGATGTCGAGCGCGTGGTCGTCGCCGTAGAGCTGGCGCACGCGCGTGTCCACGTTCCGCAGGCCCACGTGCGCGGTGCCGCGCGACGTGAGCAGCTCGTGGACGGCCGTGGGGTCCATGCCGACGCCGTCGTCCTCGACCGTGATCTCCGTCTGGGTGCCCTCGTCGCGCGCCGTGATGACGATCGTGCCCCCGCGCTCCTGCGGCTCCAGGCCGTGCCGGACGGCGTTCTCGACCAGCGGCTGCACCGACAGGAACGGGATGACCGTCGTCAGCGACTCGGGCGCGATCTGCAGCGTCACGGTGAGCCGGTCGCCGAACCGGGCCCGCTCGAGCTCGACGTAGGAGTGGATGGAGCGGAGCTCGTCCGCGAGGGTCGTGAAGTCGCCCCGGCCGCGGAACGAGTACCGCGTGAAGTCGGCGAAGTCGAGCACGAGGTCGCGCGCCCGCTCCGGGTCGGTGCTGATGAACGACGCGATCGCGCCCAGCGCGTTGTAGACGAAGTGCGGGCTGATCTGGGCGCGCAGCGCACGGAGCTCGGCCTGCGCGAGCGCCGTGCGGGACGCCTCGAGCTCGCCGAGCTCGAGCTGCGCCGCGCACCACTGCGCGACCTCGCCCGTCGCCCGCACGAGTGGCGGTCGCACGGTGCCCGCGAACGCGACGACGACGCCCGCGACGCGCCCACCCGCGACGACGGGCTCGCCCACGGCGTCCTCGCCGTCGCCGGTCTCCACGTGGTGACGGCCCGTCGCCAGCACGCGCTCCGCGACGCGCCGCGCGTCCGGCTCCAACGCCTGGCTGCCGTCGAGCGCGACGGCGCCGTCCGCCGCGACGACCGCGAGCGCGTCGGCCCCGAGGAGCTGGCGCAGCGAGCGCGCCGCGCGCCCCACGTCGTCGCCGTCGAGGCCGTCGCGCAGGTGCGGCGCCGCGCGCGACGCGAGGTGCAGGGTGCGGAACGTCGCCCGGTCCGAGTCGCTCCCGAGCTCGCGCGACCCGCGCGCGAGCCGCCACGCGAGCACGAGCCCGAGGGTGAGCAGCACGCCCACGACGAGACCGGCGACGGCGCCGGCGAACACGGGCCCGGACATGCTGCGATCGTAACGAGGCCCCGGCCGCCCGCCGCCGGAGGGTCAGGCGACGACGAGGACGAGCACGACGACCAGCACCACCGTGACGACCACGAGCACCCCGAGCGCGGCGAGGAGGCCGAGCACGACGGGGTGCGCCTGGTACCACGGCACGAGGCGCGGGTCCGCCGCACGGAGCTGGGCGGGCGTGACGGGGTGGCGGACCGGCGTGAGCGGCACGCCGCGGTGCGCGAGGTCGAGAGCCAGCGCCGAGAGCTGCCCGCGGTCCCACATCTGGCCGACGAGCAGGAGCGGGCGCTTCGACGGGCCCACGACGATGAGGTGGTGCGTCGGGCCGGCCGTGCCGAACGCCATGCTGTCCACGGTGACGACGCGCTCGACGTCCGCGACCGTGAAGCGTCGCGGGCGCCCCCACCCCTGCACCGTGACCGTGCCGTCCCCGAACGTGACGCGCGAGCGGTCGGCGAGGCGGCGCGCGAGCACGGACGTCACCGGGACCATCGCGAGCACGAGCGCCAGGTAGAAGAGCGCGAGCACGAGGTTGCGGGTGCTGATCGCGGTCATGACGGCTGCCAGGCCGAGGACCGGCGTGAGGATCGCGACGGACGAGAGGTTGGTACGCAGGACGCGGCGCTTCGCGTCGTCGTGCAGCGTCAGCTCGGTCACGTGCGGCATCGTCCCACGCCCGACCCCGCCGAAAACGGGGTTGGTGCCGTTATCCGCTCGATAACGGCACCAACCCCGTGTTCGGCGGCGAGGAAGGTCGTGCTCGGCTCAGCAGCAGCGTGAGCCGGGGTTGGCGTCCTGCTCGGCGTGGCGGCGGCGCCAGAACTCGCGCTCGGTGATCACGTCGCAGCCGGGGTGCACCGCGCGCTGGTGCGCGGCGTACGTCGCGTACGCGTCGTCGCCCATGACCTGGCGCACGTACCAGCGGACCACGGCGGCGCCGTCGCGCACCCGCCGTGCCATGCCCGACGCGCGGGCCGCGAGCCCCGCGGACGACGCGCCGCCCGCGGGCCCCGTCGACGTCGCGGGTCCCGCGGGCCCCGCCACGACGGTCGCGCGGACCGTCGCGGCGGGAGCCTGCGGGGTGTCCTGCCGCACCGTCACCGGTGCCCCGTCGCGGCAGGACGCTTCTCGGGCGACAGCGCCGCCCACTCCTTCTGGATCTCCTTCTCGGCCGCCGTGGCGACCACGTCGGACGGCGCGAACCGGCGCGACGGGACCGGCGCGTCCTCGTGGTTCTCGCCGCCGCCGGCGCGCAGCGCCTTCGTCGTCACGAGGACCGAGGCGACGATGACGACGATCGCCAGCACGACGAACACGATCGACAGCGTGCCCTGGACGAACGTGTTGCGGACCACGGCCTCCATGGCCTCGACCGAGCCGGCCGTGCCGAACGACGTCTCGCCGGCCGCGAGCGCGTCCTTGAACGCGTTGTGGTTGGCCCAGTACCCGACCGCGGGGACGGGGGAGAAGATCTTCTCGATCGACGCCCAGATCGTGATGACCGCGGTGAACGCGAGCGGCGCCGCGACGATCCACAGCCAGCGCTGGTAGCTGCGCCCGCGCTTGGCGACGATCGCCAGCACGACGGCGAGCGCGATGGCCGCGAGGAGCTGGTTCGCGATGCCGAACAGCGGGAAGAACGTGTTGATGCCGCCGAGCGGGTCGGTGACGCCGAGGTAGAGGATGCTGCCCCACCCGGCGACCATGATCGCGGTGCACAGCCACACGCCCGGCCGCCACGTCACGTCGCGGAACCTCGGCGCCACGTTGCCGAGGGTGTCCTGGAGCATGAACCGCGCGACGCGCGTGCCGGCGTCGACGGCCGTGAGGATGAACAGCGCCTCGAACATGATCGCGAAGTGGTACCAGAAGCCCATCATCGCGGTGCCGCCCACGACCTGCTGCATGATGTGCGCCAGGCCGAGCGCGAGCGTCGGTGCGCCGCCCGTGCGGGAGACGATCGACGGCTCGCCGACCGCCGCGGCGGTGGAGGACAGCATGTCGGGCGTGAGGTTGACGCCCATGAGCCCGAGCCCGTTGACGAACGCGACCGCGCCCTCGACCGTGCCGCCCGTCGCGGCTGCGGACGAGTTCATCGCGAAGTAGATGCCGCGGTCGATGGAGATCGCGGCGACGAGCGCCATGATCGCGACGAACGACTCCATGAGCATGCCGCCGTACCCGATGAAGCGCGTCTGGCGCTCCTTCTCGACGAGCTTGGGCGTGGTGCCCGACGCGATGAGCGCGTGGAACCCGGACAGCGCGCCGCACGCGATGGTGACGAAGAGGAAGGGGAACAGCGCCCCGGACACGACCGGGCCCGTCTCGCCGCTCGCGAACTCGCTGATCGCGGGGACCGTGATCTCGGGCCGCACGACGACCACCGCGACGGCGAGGACGACGATGACGCCGACCTTCATGAACGTCGACAGGTAGTCGCGCGGCGCGAGGAGGAGCCACACGGGCAGGACGGCGGCGACGAAGCCGTAGACGATGACGCCGACCGCGATCGTCGTGCGGTCGAGGTGGAAGAGCTCGGCGCCCCACGCGGTGTCCGCGATCCAGCCGCCGCCGACGATCGCGGCGAGCAGCAGGGCGAAGCCGATGACCGAGACCTCGGTGATCTTGCCCGGGCGGATGTAGCGCAGGTAGACGCCCATGAACAGCGCGATGGGGATGGTCATCGACACGGAGAACACGCCCCACGGGCTCTCGCCGAGCGCGTTGACGACGACGAGCGCGAGGATCGCGACGATGATGATCATGATGAGCAGCGACGCGACGATCGCGGCGGTGCCGCCGACGCGGCCGAGCTCCTGGCGCGCCATCTGGCCGATGGTCCGGCCGCCGCGGCGCATGGAGAAGAACAGCACGAGGTAGTCCTGCACCGCGCCCGCGAGCACGACGCCGACGATGATCCAGATCGTCCCGGGCAGGTAGCCCATCTGCGCGGCGAGCACGGGGCCCACGAGGGGGCCGGCGCCGGCGATGGCGGCGAAGTGGTGGCCGAACAGCACGTGCCGGTCGGTCGGGACGTAGTCCTTGCCGTCCTCGCGCACCTCGGCGGGCGTGGCGCGACGGTCGTCGGGGCGCGTGATGTAGCGCTCGATGACCTTGGAGTAGAAGCGGTACCCGATGAGGTACGTGCACACCGCGGCGAACACGAACCAGATCGCGTTGACGGTCTCGCCGCGCACGACCGCGAGCATGACCCACGCGACGCCGCCGAGCAGCGAGATCGCGGCCCACAGGGCGATCTTCTGCGGGGTCCAGCGCGTGCGCGCCTTCTCCTCGGGCACCGCCGTGGGCGGCAGGGACGGGTCCTGGACGATCGCGGGATCGTCGGGGGCGGCGTTCCGCGCCGCACGGGTGTCTGTCGTCATCGAGCCTCTCCAGGGTCGCGTCGTTGCGGTCCGACGTGGGAAGGCTAGGAACCGGTGCGGACCGTGACCCACGTCACGTCGGTGGGCGGTCGAGGTGTGCGACGAACGGTGGCCGGTGTGCGACGAACGGCGGGCGCGTCGGCGGCCGGCGGGACGCGGCCCTCGCCGCGCGCACCCGCCCCGCGAGGACTACGGTCCTGCCGTGGCCGACGAGGAAGCGGACCGCCGGGACGGCAGGTCGCTGCGGGAGACCGTCACGGTGGTGCTGCTGTCCGTGACGGCCGTCCTCACGGCGTGGAGCGGGTTCGAGGCGAGCAAGTGGGGCGGCGAGATGTCGATCGCGTTCTCGCGCGCCTCCGCCCAGCGCATCGAGGCGTCGACCGAGCGCTCGCACGCGGACGCCGCACGCGAGATCGACCTCCAGGTGTTCGCGCTGTACCTCCAGGGCACGGCGACCGGCAACGACCTGCTCGCCGACTTCGCGCGCGACCGGTTCACGACGCACTTCGAGCCCGCGTTCGAGGAGTGGCTCGCGTCGCGGCCGCTGCAGAACCCCGACGCCGCGCCGAGCCCGTTCGCGCTCGACTCCTACGTCCCGCCGGGCCAGGTCGAGGCCGCCGAGGCGGACGCGCGCGCCGACGCGCTGTTCGCCCGGGCGCTCGTGAGCAACCAGCGGGGCGACGACTACACGCTCGTGACCGTCCTGTTCGCGCTCGTGCTCTTCTTCGGCGCGTTCGCCGGGAGGTTCCGCTCGCACCGCGCCTCGTGGGGCATGGTGGGCGCCGCGTGCGTGCTGCTCGTCGTGGGCGTCGGCTTCCTCGTGAGCTTCCCCAAGATCGTCTGACCGGGGCGTCGGGCGTCGCCCGCTCTCGTAACCTGGGGCGGTGCAGACCTTCACCACCGCCCGGCTCACGCTCCGCCCCTGGCGGACCGAGGACGCCGACGCCGCCCTCGACATCTACTCGCGCTGGGACGTCATGCGGTTCGTCGGCGTGACGCCGCGCGTGCTGGAGCACCGCGACGAGGCGGCGCAGCGGGTCGAGCGGTGGAACGCCGTCGACGACGGGACGCACGGCGTGTGGGCCGTCGTGCCGCGCACGGACGCGGCGGAGGGCGCGCACCTGGGCGAGGGCGTGCCCGTGGGGTCGATCCTGCTCAAGCCGATCCCGGCGTCGGGCACGGGCGAGCCGCCGCAGCCCTCGGGGGACACGGAGATCGGCTGGCACTTCCACCCCGAGGTGTGGGGCCGCGGGTACGCGACGGAGGCCGCGGCCGCCGTCCTCGCGCACGCGTTCGAGCGCGGGCTGGAGCGCGTCGTCGCCGTCACGCACGCCGACAACGCGGCGTCCCAGGCGGTGTGCCGCCGGATCGGCATGACGTACCGGGGCACGACGCAGGCGTACTACGACACGACGTGCGAGCTCTTCGAGGTCACCGCCCCGACGCCGTGAGGCCGTTCGGCGAGAGCAGCCCCGCCGTCTGGACCTAGGCTGGCGGCCATGGACACCGAGGAACGCCTGGCCGTCTTCATCGACTACGAGAACCTCGCGCTCGGCGCGCGGGAGCACCTGGGCGGCATGACGTTCGACTTCGGCCCGATCGCGGACGCCCTCGCGGTGCGCGGACGGGTCGTCGTGCGGCGCGCGTACGCGGACTGGTCGTACTTCGACGAGGACCGCCGCTCGCTCACGCGCCACCAGGTCGAGCTCATCGAGATGCCGCAGCGCATGGGCGCGTCGCGCAAGAACGCGGCCGACATCAAGATGGTCGTCGACGCGATCGAGATGGCGTTCGAGCGCGACTACATCTCGACGTTCGTCATGTGCACGGGGGACAGCGACTTCTCCCCGCTCGTCCACAAGCTGCGCGAGCTCAACAAGCGCGTCATCGGTGTCGGCGTCGAGAAGTCGACGTCGCGCCTCCTGCCGCCCGCGTGCGACGAGTTCCTGTTCTACGACCGCCTGGAGGGCGTGGACGTGCCCGACGAGCCGGAGCCGCGCTCGGTCCGCGGGTCGCGCACGTCCGGCGGGACCACGTCGGGCGCGGCGAAGCCGAAGCGGTCGGGCGGGCGCACGTCCGGGCGCCGCAAGGCGACCGAGATCGCGGAGCCCGAGGTCGAGACGCCCGCTGCGGCGGCGCTCGCGGAGCTCGGGGAGGCGGTGAGCCGGACGACGCGCCGCGGCGAGCCGGTCGTGACGGAGAACGCTCAGGTGGACGGCGAGACGACGCCGGTCGAGGAGCCCGTCGAGCAGCCGGCCGCGGCGCCCGCGGCCGAGGCCGACGACGACGCCCCGACGGGCGAGGACGTGCCCATGGAGGTGCGGGTCGCGCAGACGCTCGCCGACCTGGAGGCGTCCACGAGCGGCCCGGTGACCGCGTCGGTGCTCAAGCGCACGCTGCTGCGCAAGGACCCCACGTTCAGCGAGGCCGACTACGGGTTCCGCAACTTCGGCGAGTTCCTGCGGTTCCTGGCCGACCGGAGCTTCGTCGAGCTCGCGCCCGGGCCCGCGACCGGGGACCCGGAGGTCTCGCTGCCCGCGCAGGGCGACACCGACCAGGCGTTCGCGCTCGTGCGCGACGTGGTGCGCGAGGAGGGCGGGTCGACCGTGCTGTCCGGGCTGAAGAACGCGATCCGCAAGAAGCGCCCCGACTTCAGCGAGAAGGCCCTCGGGTACCGGGGCTTCCTGCAGTTCTGCAAGGCCGCGCAGGCCGCCGGCGCCGTCGACCTGGCGTGGGACGACGACGCCGACGACTACCGCGTGACGGTCGCCTGACGCGGGGCGAGCCAGGCGCGGGGCCGGGCGCCGGGGGACGGCGCCCGGTCGCGGCCGGCGGCGGACGAGTCGCGGTCAGCGGCGGACGAACGCGAGGAGGGCCTCGTTGACCTCGGCGGCGTGCGTCACGAGCAGGCCGTGGGGCGCGTCCTCGATCTCGACGTACTCGGCGTCCGGCACGAGCTGGCGGAAGCGGCGGCCGGTCGCGTCGATCGGGAGGATGTTGTCCTTCGTGCCGTGGAGGATGAGCGTCGGCTTGCCGGCGGCACGCACGGCCTCGACGTCGGCCCGGAAGTCCTCGATCCACGTGGGCACGACGGCGTACGCGGCGACGGGCGCGGAGCCGATGGCGGTGATCCAGCTCGCGCGGACGTTCTCCTCGCTGATGCGCTTCCCGAGGTTCTCGTCGAGGTTGTAGAAGTTCTTGTAGAACTCGGTGTACCAGGCGTAGCGGTCGGCGCGCGCGGCCTCGACGATGCCGTCGAACACGGACTGCGGGACGCCCTCGGGGTTGTCGTCACGCTGCACGAGGAACGGCTCCAGCGACGCGAGGAACGCGAGCTTGGCGACCCGCTCGTGCCCGTAGCGCGAGACGTACCGGGCGAGCTCGCCGGTGCCCATGGAGAACCCGACGAGGATCACGTCGCGCAGGTCGAGGGTCTCGAGGATCGTGTTGAGGTCGGCGGCGAAGGTGTCGTAGTCGTACCCGGTGCCGACCTTGCTCGACGCGCCGAACCCGCGGCGGTCGTACGTGACGACGCGGTACCCCGCGTCGATGAGCTCGCGCTTCTGGAGCTCCCAGCTGTGCCCGTCGAGCGGGTAGCCGTGGATGAGGACGACCGGCTGACCGGCGCCCTGGTCCTCGTAGTAGAGCTCGATGTCGGTGGAGTTCTCCTGCCCGACGGTGATGTACCCCATGGTCGTGCTCCCTTCGTGGCTGCTGAGAGAACGGTCGTTCTCTCAGTGGTCGCTACACTAGAGAACGATGGTTCTCCGCGCAAGGGGGGCCGAGCGACAGGAGATGACACGCATGCTCGACGACGCGAGCGCACGCGCGGCCGTGGTGGCTGCGGCCGACCGGCTGTTCTACGCCCAGGGGGTGCAGTCCGTCGGGATGGACGCCGTCCGCAACGAGGCGGGCGTCTCCCTCAAGCGCATCTACGCGCTGTTCCCCTCCAAGGACGACCTCGTCGTCGCGGTGCTGCGGCACCGGACCCGGCGGTGGGACGAGGGCATCTCGGCCGCCGCGGCCGACGCGGTGACGCCCCGCGAGCGCCTGCTCGCCGTGTTCGACTTCCTCGACGCGTGGTTCCGCGAGGACGGCTTCCGCGGGTGCGCCTTCATCAACTCGTTCGGCGAGCTCGGTGCCACGTCGCCCGGCGTCGCGGATGCCGTGCGCGAGCACAAGGAGTCCTTCCAGCGCTACGCGTGCGACCTCGCGGCCGAGGCCGGGCTGCCCGACGACGTCGCGCTCCAGGTCGTGCTGCTCGCCGAGGGTGCCCAGACGACGGCCGCGATCACCCAGGACCTCGAGGTGGCCCGGCGCGCGCGCCGCGCGGCCGAGCGGATCCTCGACGTGCCGGCGCCCGCCGCCGCCTGACCCGCGGCCCGTACGGGTCCGTCGCGCACGCCGGACGGGTCGCGCCGGGAGGACGTCGGGAATAGATATGGACATGCCGTTCATTAGATGCTTATATGAACAGCACGTCCACTTCCAGCCCAGGAGGAACCATGGCCACCCAGGACACGCGCGTCGCCCTCGTCACCGGCGGGTCGGGCGGCATCGGCCGCGCCGTCGTGCGCCGCTTCGCGGCCGACGGGTTCGCCGTCGCCGTGCACTACGCGGGGAACGCGGACCGCGCCGAGCAGGTCGCCCAGGAGGTCGTCGCGAGCGGGGGCCGGGCGATCACCGTCACCGGCGACGTCGCGGACGAGCACGCGATGGCCACCGCGTTCGACGCCGTCGAAGCCGCGTTCGGCGGGATCGACGTCGTGGTCAACACCGCCGGGATCATGGTCCTCGGGCCGGTCGAGACGTTCGACCTCGACGCGTTCGACCGCATGCTCCGCACCAACGTGCGCGGCACGTTCGTGGTGTCCCAGCAGGCCGCGCGGCGGCTGCGCCGCGGGGGAGCGCTCGTCAACGTCTCGACGAGCCAGACCCGCGCCCAGCACCCCACCTACGGCGCGTACGTCTCGACCAAGGCCGCCGTGGAGGGGCTGACGCTGATCCTCGCGCGCGAGCTGCGGGGCCGCGACGTCACGGTCAACACCGTCGCCCCGGGTCCCGTCGCGACGCCGCTGTTCTTCGAGGGCAAGGACGAGGAGACCGTCGCGCGGCTCGCCGGCCTCGTGCCGCTCGAGCGCCTCGGCGAGCCCGACGACGTGGCCGAGACGGTCGCGTTCCTCGCCGGGCCGGCGCGCTGGGTCAACGGGCAGGTGCTGTTCGCCAACGGCGGGCTCGCCTGAGCCCGCGCCCGCGGCGACCGCCGCGGGCGCCCGGGACCTAGACTCCGCACGTCGACGGCACGGGAGCGAGGACGAGTGAGCACGGCACAGGACGACGGAACCGCACGTCCGCGCCCGCGCGGGCGCGGCAGGCGCCCCGCCGACGAGGTGCGCGCCGACGTGCTCGCGGTCGTCGGCCGGATCGTGCTCGCCGAGGGGATCGCCGACCTCACGTTCGAGCGCGTCGCGCGGCTGGCCGGCGTCAGCCGCACGACCCTGCACAAGTGGTGGCCGTCGCGCGGCGCCCTCGCGCTCGACGGCTACTTCCACGCCGTGCGGAACACGCTCGCGTTCGACGACACGCAGGACGTGCGCGCGGACCTGCGTCACCAGCTGCACTCGTTCGCCGGCGTCATGACGACGCCCGGCGGCCGCGCGCTCCTCGAGATCATCGGGGCGTCGCAGACGGACGCCGACCTCGCCGCGGCGTACCGGCGCCTGTACTCCTCCGGGCGCCGCGAGCTCGCGTACGAGCGCCTGACCCGCGCGCGCGAGCGCGGGGAGATCCGCGACGACGTCGACGTCCGCGTGCTCGTCGACCAGCTCTGGGGCGCGGTGTACCACCGGCTCCTCGTCCCGGACGAGCCGGTGACCCCCGCGTTCCTCGACGCGCTCGTCGACAACCTGTTCGACGGCGTCGCCCCACGCTGAGGCTCCCGGCCGCCCGCAGGGCCGACGTCCCGACCTCCCGCCGGGCTGACCTCTCGCCGCGCCGACCTCCCGCCGGACCGACCTCCCGCCACACCGCGGCCGCCCCCTGGGCCGCCCTGCTCGCGAATGTGGGAGCGATTCCACGACACGCCGAGAGAGCGCTTGCTCAGGCCCGAGGCGCGCCCGTAGGTTCGCGGGCGGAGGGTCGGAACCGGCCCCCGCCCGGTGCACTGGCGCGCCGAGCACGTCGCGCACCGTGGCGAGACGCAAGGCGGCACCGGCCGCCGGACCTGGAGGATCGATGGACCTCGCACGTCAGCGCTCCCTGCCCAGCACGCCCACCAGACCGGACCGCGCCCGGCGTCGCCGCCTCGCGGGTGCCGCCCTCGCCGCGCTCACCGCGGCCTCCGCGGCGCTCGCGGTGACCGTCCCCGCGTCGTCGGCGGCGGCCGCGCCGGGCGACCTCGTCTGGTCCGACGAGTTCGACGGCGCCGCCGGCTCCGCGCCCGACCCGGCGGTGTGGAACCACGAGACCGGCGCGCACGGCTGGGGCAACGCCGAGCTCCAGAACTACACCGCGTCGCGCGCGAACTCGGCGCTCGACGGCCAGGGCAACCTCGTCATCACCGCGCGACGCGAGGCCGACGGGTCGTACACGTCCGCGCGCATGACGACCCAGGGGAAGTACCAGCCGCAGTACGGGCGCGTCGAGGCGCGGATCCAGATCCCGCGCGGCCAGGGCATCTGGCCCGCGTTCTGGATGCTCGGGGGGAGCTTCCCCGGCACCGAGTGGCCCGCGTCGGGCGAGATCGACGTCATGGAGAACGTCGGCTTCGAGCCGCACCGCGTGCACGGGACCGTGCACGGTCCCGGCTACTCGGGCGGCGCGGGGATCACGGGCATGTACCAGCACCCGCAGGGCTGGTCGTTCGCGGACGACTTCCACACGTTCGCCGTCGACTGGAAGCCGGGCGAGATCACCTGGTTCGTCGACGGCCAGCAGTTCCACCGCGTCACGCGCGCGAGCGTCGGCGCGAACGCGTGGGTGTTCGACCAGCCGTTCTTCCTCATCCTCAACGTCGCGGTCGGCGGCCAGTGGCCCGGCTACCCCGACGGCACCACCCAGCTCCCGCAGCAGATGAAGGTCGACTACGTGCGCGTCTACGACAACGGGTCGGGCACGACGCACCCCGGTGACCCGGGCGGCCTGCCGACCGGGACGGGCACGATCCGCATCGCCAACGGGTTCTGCCTCGACGTGCCGTGGGGCCAGACGCACGACGGCAACCGCGTGCAGATCGTGCCGTGCAACGGCAACGCCGCCCAGTCGTGGACGCGGGGGAGCGACGGCACGGTCCGGGCGCTCGGGAAGTGCCTCGACGTGAGCGGCAGCGGCACGGCGAACGGGACGCCGGTGCAGCTGTGGACGTGCAACGGCACGGGCGCGCAGAGGTGGGCGTACGACGCGGGGGCGCGGACGCTGCGCAACCCGCAGTCGGGACGGTGCCTCGACGCCGAGGGCGGCAACCCGCTCCACGAGGGCCAGCGGTTCGTGATCTGGGACTGCCACGGGGCGCCGAACCAGCAGTGGACGTTCTGACCCGTCCGGGCCCGGCTCCCCGTCCGGCCCGGCTCCCCGCGCGGAGCCGGGCCGGTCAGCCGGTCGCGTGGTCCTCTACCGTCGGGTCGGCGGGCGCCGGCGCGCGCGGGCCGAGGCGGCTCGCGACCATCGGCAGCACGACGACCGACAGCACGCCCGCCCCGACGAGCGCCGCGCCGACGCGTGACGACATCGCGCCCTGCGAGACCGCGATCTCGGTGAGCGCGACGAGCAGCGGGAGCGCGGTCGCGGCGTAGAGGGCCGTCTGGACGCGCTCGACCGGCGGCAGCTCGCGGCGGAACCACAGCAGCACGGGTCCGCCGCGCACCACGACCATGAGCGCGAAGAACGTCAGCGGGAGCAGCGGCGCCGCGACGATCGACGCGATGTCGAGGTTCATGCCGGAGCTGACGAAGAACACGGGCACGAACACCCCCCACGCCACGGCGTCGAGCTTCTTCTCGAGCGCCTCCACGTCGCCCGGCGCCCACCGCCGCAGCACCATGCCGCCGACGAACGCGCCGAGCACCGCGTCGAACCCGAGCCCGGACGCGAGCGCGAGCAGCGCCACGAGCAGCAGGACGGTGAGGCGCAGCGTGCTCTGGCCCGTGCCGTGCTCGGCCGCGGCGACGAGACGTCCGCCGCCGAGGTCGCCGAGTCGGCCGAGCCGGCCCGGGAGCGCCGACAGCCCGATCGCGACGACGGCGAACAGGACGAGGAGGACCGCGGCGACCCCGCTCTCGCGCGTGCCGAGCAGGAGCGCCATCGCGACGATCGGCCCGAGCTCGCCGACCGCCCCGACGACGAGCACGGTGCGGCCGAGCCGCGACCCGAGCTGACCGCCGTCGCGCAGGATCGGCAGCACGACGCCGAGGGCCGTCGTCGTGAGGGCGATCGCCCCCGCGGCGACGGCGTGCGGGGAGTCGCGCCCCACGAGCATGATCACCAGGGCCGCACCGACGACGAGCGAGGTCAGCCACGCGCCCGCGGCGCGCCGGCCGATGCGCTCGCGCAGCAGGTTCGGCTCGAGCTCGTACCCGGCCAGCAGGAACAGGAACCCCATGCCGAGGTCGGAGAGCAGCGCGACGTCGTCGGGGGACGCGAGGTGCAGCATCGACGGCCCGATGACGATCCCGCCGAGCAGGAGCACGACGACCTGCGGCACGCGCGACCGCACCGGCATGAGCCCCGACACCAGCGGCGCGAGCAGGGCGACGACGAACACCGGGACGAGCGGGGCGTACACGTTCACGGCGGGCTCCGGGAGTCGGCGGACGGCGGTCCCAGGATCGCGCAGCGCCGCAGGTCGCGCGCGTCGGGGGCCGCGCAGGCGGTGCCCGGCGGGCGCGGCCACCCTTGACGAGTGCCGCACCCCGTCCTACCGTCGGCCCAGCCGCGGGTACCGCGGCACCTGGATCGGCAGACAGGACCACTGAGCCGGCGCACCGTGGCGCCGGAGCCGCGCCCCGGTGAGCGACGAGCCACCAGGAGGCACCGATGACCAGCACCTCAGTCAGCACCGGGACCCGGACGTGGATCCGCAACCCGCTCGGCGTGTTCACCGCCGACGACTCGCCGGGCGCGCCGGACGCGCGCGGCGGGATCGTCGTGGAGGGTGGTGTGGTCGCCGAGGTCGTCGCGGCGGGGGCCGAGCCCGCGGCGCCGGTCGACGAGACGTTCGACGCGTCGCAGCACGTGCTCACGCCGGGGCTGATCAACACCCACCACCACTTCTACCAGACGCTCACGCGCGCCTGGGGGCCCGTCGCGGACGCCCCGCTCTTCCCCTGGCTGCAGCGGCTGTACCCGGTGTGGGCGCGCCTCACGCCGCGCGACCACGAGCTCGCGACGACCGTCGCGCTCGCCGAGCTCCTGCTCTCCGGCTGCACGACGGCGGCCGACCACCACTACGTGTTCCCCGCGGGCCTCGACGACGCGATCGACATCCAGGTCGCCGTGGTGCGCCGGCTCGGCATGCGCGCGACGCTCACGCGCGGGTCCATGACCCTCGGCCAGGACGACGGCGGCCTGCCGCCCCAGTCGGTGGTCCAGGACCTCGGGACGATCCTCGCGGACTCGCAGCGCCTCGTGGAGACCTACCACGAGCGGGGTGCGGGGGCGCAGGTGCAGATCGCGCTCGCGCCGTGCTCGCCGTTCTCCGTGACGACGGACGCCATGCGCGAGAGCGCGGCGCTCGCGGAGGCCCTCGACGTGCGCCTGCACACGCACCTCGCCGAGACGATCGACGAGGAGGACTTCTGCCGCGAGCGGTTCGGGATGCGCACGGTCGACTACCTCGAGTCGGTCGGCTGGCTCACGGACCGCGCGTGGCTCGGGCACGGCATCCACTTCGACGACGAGGAGGTGCGCCGGCTCGGGGCGGCGGGGACCGGCGTCGCGCACTGCCCGACGTCGAACATGCGCCTCGCGTCCGGCATCGCGCGCGCCGTCGAGCTGGAGGACGCCGGGGCGCCCGTCGGGCTCGGGGTGGACGGCTCGGCGTCGAACGACGCGTCGACCATGGTGCTGGAGGCGCGCCAGGCGCTCTACCTGCAGCGGCTGAGGTACGGGGCCGACATCCCCGTGACGCGCGCGCTCGGGTGGGGCACGCGCGGCTCGGCGCGCGTGCTCGGCCGGGACGACGTCGGCGTGCTCGCCGTGGGGAAGCAGGCGGACCTCGCGCTGTGGCGCCTCGACGAGCTGCGCTTCTCGGGCTCGCACGACCCGGTCGCGGCGCTCCTGCTGTGCGGCGCCGACCGGGCGGACCGGGTCATGGTGGGCGGCGCGTGGCGCGTCGTCGACGGAGCGGTCCCGGACCTCGACCTGGGGGCCCTCGTCGCGGAGCACTCCGCCGCCGCCCGCCACCTCGTGGCGGGCTGAGCCCGGCACGCGCCGGGGAGGGGCGCCGCGCGCTCCTCCCCGCTGTGCCCGTCGTCGCAGGCCACGCGCGAGTTGGCGGCAGGGACTTGACACAGGTCACACTTGGAGTTCGAATAGCGGAAGTAGTTTTCCGCTAAGCGGAACGATAGCTGACGAGGAGGTCCGCTATGAACGCGCGAGCCACGAAGGCCGCGGACGGCGCCGGACGCCGGCCAGGACGCCCCGAGGACGAGCGGCTGCCCGTCGGGGCCACGTTCGGGTACGGGTTCCAGCACGTGCTCACGATGTACGGCGGCATCATCGCCCCGCCCCTCATCGTGGGCTCCGCGGCAGGGCTCACGCCCGCCGAGATCGGGACGCTCGTCGCCGCGTCGCTCTTCATGGGCGGCCTCGCGACGATCCTGCAGACGGTGGGCATCCCGTTCTTCGGGTCGCAGCTCCCGCTCGTGCAGGGCGTGTCGTTCGCGGGCGTGTCCACCATGGTCGCGATCGTCAACGGCGGGGGAGGGATCCCCGGGGTGCTCGGCGCGGTCCTCGTCGCGTCCGCGATCGGCCTGCTCATCACGCCGTTCTTCGCGCAGATCATCCGGTTCTTCCCACCGGTGGTCACCGGCGTCGTCATCACGACGATCGGTCTCACGCTCATGCCCGTCGCGGCCAACTGGGCGATGGGCGGCAGCGCGGACGCCCCCGACTACGGGTCGGTGAGCAACATCGGCCTCGCCGCGCTGACGTTCGCCATCGTCATCCTGCTGTCGAAGGTCGGCAGCGGCACCGTCTCGCGCCTGTCGATCCTCATCGCCATCGTCGTCGGCACGCTCATCGCGCTCGCCCTCGGCAAGGCCGACTTCTCCGGCGTGGGGGACGGACCGGTCGCGGCGTTCCCGGCGTTCCTGGGCTTCGGCGCCCCGACGTTCGAGATCGCGGCGATCATCTCGATGCTCATCGTC